>Ga0193726_1000244_pt1 | contig 70644 bp, 77 predicted proteins | sample H2c1metaG_FD_144928 | JGI IMG/M metagenome (GOLD analysis project Ga0193726, IMG submission 144928) | Soil microbial communities from a riparian zone of the East river system, Colorado, United States - H2c1 | ecosystem: Environmental > Terrestrial > Soil > Riparian zone | place: USA: East River... | reverse complement strand
CATGGAGCCTTGCCTGCCGGCGGCCGGCGGTCGCGCCACGGCGCGGCGCGCTCGAGCTCGGCCGCCAGCGAGAACAGCATCTCCTCCGCCCCGAAGCGGCCGACGAAATGCATGCCGATCGGCAGGCCGTCCTCTGTCCAGGCGAGCGGCAGCGACATCGCCGGCACGCCGGTGGCGTTGCACACGGCCGTGAAGGGAATCATCGGCGCCAGGCCTTGTTGGTATTGCTCGAGCGTACCGTCCATCCTGACCGTGCCCAGCGGCAAATGCGTGCGCGCAATGGTCGGCGACAGCAGCACGTCGTGCTGTTCAAAGAACTGGCCGAGCTGGCGGCCGGTGCGGTGGAAGGTCTGTACGGCGCGGATGTATTCGTGGGCGCTGATGCCCTGCCCGATCTCGGCGTGAAGACGCGTCACCGATTCGAGATCGTCCGGGCCCGGCGTCCGGCCATTGGCGCGCACGTGAATGTTGGTGAAGGTGTTGGCGCACATCACCGTGCCGAAGGCCGCCGCCGTCGCTGCGGCATCGTAGTCGGGAGCGGCCTCCTCGACATGGTGGCCGAACCCTTCCAGCATCTTCGCCGTGCGCTCGACGGCGGCGACCAGTTCGGGAGCGAGCGCTCCACCGCCCACGGGCTCGCGCAGGAAGGCCACGCGCAGCTTGCCCGGCGGGCGTTGCGTCGCCGCCAGGAAGGAGCCGGACGGCGGCGCGCGATAAGGATCGCCGGGCTCGCCGCCTGCCATCGCATCGAGCAGCGCCGCACTGTCGCGCACAGAGATCGATACGCAATGCTGTGCGCCCGCGCCGGCCAGGGTCTCGCCGATCGGCGCCAGGCTCACCCGGCCGCGCGACGGCTTCAGCCCGAACAGGCCGCACAGCGACGCCGGGATACGGATCGAGCCGCCGCCGTCGGTGGCATGGGCCATCGGCAGGCCACGCGCCGCCACGACGGCCGCGGAGCCGCCCGACGATCCGCCGGGCGAGAGGTCGGTGCGCCACGGGTTTATGGTCGGACCGCCGAATGCGGGCTCCGTCGTCGGCGCCAACCCCAACTCGCTGGTGTTGGTGCGGCCGACGATCACCAGGCCGGCACGCCGCAGGCGTGCGACCGCGGCGCTGTCATTCGCGGCCACCGGTTCCTTGGCGAAGAATCGCGAGCCCAAGGTCGTCGGCGTACCGGCACAATCCGCCATCAATTGCTTGATGACATAGGGCACGCCCTGGAAAGGCCCCTCGCCCGCCGCCGCGACCGATTTCTCCAGGAGCCCGCCTTCATAGAAATCGGTGACGGCGTTCAGCGATGCATTTAGGGCGCGAAGCTTGTGCAGCGTGCCGTCCAAAAGCTCGCGTGCGCCGAGCTTGCGTGTCCTGACCAGCTCGGCGACGGCGAGCGCATCCAGCGTCGCGAAGAGATCCTCCACCGCCTCAGTTCCGCCAGCGCTCGAGATTGGCCGCGACAAAGGCGTCGTCATTCAGCTCGGGATAGGTCGCGTAGAGCCGATCGATGCCGGCACTCTGGCCCGGACTGAGCGTCTCGTGCGGATCGAGGCATTCGATCGAGGTCATCAGCCCTTGCCGTCGCAGGATCTCGTGGCAACCAGGGATGCAGCCGGCAAAATCGTGATCGACGTCGAAGACGACGCTGTTGCAGTCAGTAACGAAGGAATCGAGGGCCAGCACTTCCGGTGGAATCGCGCCGGCCGAGACGGACAGCTTCAGCCGCTCCAGCATCTTGACCGCGCCGCGGGTCCATACGCTCCAATGTCCCAGCAGACCGCCCTGGAAGCGCAGGGTCACCTCGCGGTTGCCGGTACGGACTACCATGGGCGTCACGAGATCGGCCACGATGTGATCGTCGTTGCCGGTATAGAGCGTGATGCGGTCCTCGGCCTGGGCCTGGGCGATGCCGACGGCGACGTCGAGCGTGCGGTAGCGGTTGAACGGTGCCACCTTGATCGCCACGACATTGTCGATGGCGGCGAAGCGCGTCCAGAAGGCGCGCGACAGCGCGATGCCGCCGACGGCCGTCTGCAGGTAGAAACCGATCAGCGGCATCTCCCGGGCGATTGCCGTGCAGTGCTCGATCAGCTCGTCCTCGCTGGCCTCCTTGAGTGCCGCCAGCGACAGCAGCACGGCATGATAGCCCAGCGAACGGGCGGTGCGCGCCTCCTCGACCGCCTGCTCCGTCCTGCCGACGGCGCCCGCGATCATCACCAGCGGCCGGTCGGTCCATTCGCGCGCCGTTTCGATGGCAAGCTCCAGCACCGGGCGATAGAGCCCGACCTCGCGGATGGCGAATTGCGTCGAATGCACGCCGACCGCCAGGCCGCCCGAGCCGGCATCGACGTAATAGCGGCTGATGGCGCGCTGCGATTGCTTGTCGAACTGGCGGTCGGGTCCGAGCGCCAGCGGATGGGCGGGAATCACCGCGCCCTGGCGCAGCAGGGAGAGAACCGGCGCCGGCAGGTCGCGCCAATGGAGAGACTGGTTTGGAGTCATGGGGCCATCCTAGTGCCTCTGCCGATCGGGTGTCATCGGATCGCCGCAGGAGCCATTTCGGCAATTCCCGCAATTTCCGCAAGCGATACGCCAATCAGGGCACTCAATCGCCGGCATGGCGCATGCTCTCTCGCCGGCGGCATCGCGCGCCGCCACCCTGTCGTCGGCACCCTCCGGCGCCGCGGGCGAGTTCGCAATATTCGGGTTTGTTCGTGGGCTGTCCGGGGGTGGCCATCTGTCGATCCTCTGCGCGTGAGTGTCGACAGGGATACGCCACAACATTGCTCAGTTCTGTCAAGAGGCAAGTGTCGGCGGCGAGCAGAATAATACTTTCGTACCGGCATAGAGGGCGCGGGAGAGCGCGGAGCGGCGGTCGGACACCACGGGTGGGGTCACGCCCGGCCGCGATGACAGCAGAATGCTGTCGACTTCTGGAAGCGTCGCCCACAGCCAGAGCGCTACCGCATGCGCTACGAGGTCATCGACTATCCGGGCGGATCGCTTCGAATCAGATGATCGCCGGGGGCGCACCACTGCGCGCGAAGTAATCTGCGCGCTGAAGTTGCGCGTCTTTTCATGCTCTTTTGGACCGCGAGCCTCCGGCTCGCTCATGATCCCGAGCGAGCCGGAGGCTCGCGGTCCGGAAGAGCATGACGCGCCACTGCGAATCGCATGCTTCGCGCATGGTTTGCATTCATGAACGCTGCTCAGCATCGCATACAATAAATACAGACTTCTCAGCGGCGCGGCCTGCCAGCACCTTCGCTCCCACATTCGCCCGTGGACGGGCGTGTCGTAATACAGGAGTGAAGCGCCATGAAGATCGTAGGTTTTTGCTTGATGACGGGCTTGGCGTTGGGCCTGCCGTTTGCTGCATCCGCGCAACAGAGCGCCGCCGGATCACCTGGGGATGTCAAGTACTGCAATGCACTGGCCAAGTCCTACCAGACCCTGTGGCCGCTGCAGGAGGGCATGCCGGTAGGCGACGTCGTCGCCTTGAGCCGGTGCGATACCGAGCCGAAGCCGGTGATCGCAATGCTCGAGAAGAAACTCGCCGACAAGAAGATCGACCTGCCGCACGACGACAGGGTTGCGCAGCCGCCGGGCTCAACGAGCAATACGCAGTAACGGTTCGGGCATCCGCCTGAACGAAAATACGACTCTCATTCCGGCTCGTCGTTGGTGCCTCCTCGACGGGCCGGATTTTTTTTGATCTCATTTGCCCATTTCCGCCAAAAGGGGCTCGATCACCCTTTTGGACTTGGGCGGCTCACGGCCGGTGCGCAGCATGTCGATGAGCGCACGCAGCGCTGACGGAACCTGTCGGTGTCCGGGATAGTAAAGGAAGTATCCCTCGTAGGGCGGCAACCAGTCCTCGAGCACGGGGACCAACTCGCCCGATCGTATGAACGGCTCCGCCGGCGGCAGGATCGTATAGGCAATGCCCAGACCATCGACCGCCGCACGGACCGCCAGGCCGGGGCTGTTGACTGTCACCGGCCCCCGTACCGAAATCCGCCGTGACTGGCCATTGCGCTGAAAGGGCCAGACGAACACGCCATCGCCCCAGCGATATTGAATGCAACTGTGGTGCGCGAGATCGTCCGGCGTGCGCGGTGCGGGCCGCCGGGCAAAATAGGCTGGCGCGCCGACCACCGTCACCTCCATCGGCCCGGTAACCCGGACGGCGACCATGTCGACCGCAGCCCGCTCCCTTATGCCGATCGCCGCGTCGAAGCCCTTGGCCACGATGTCGACGGGCGCGTCGTCCACCTGGAGCTCGAGATGGACGTCGGGATAGGCCGCGAGGAAGCGATCCCACACCGGCGCGATCGCCGCCGCCGCCGCGCCGGCGCTGGCGTGGATGCGCAGGCGCCCGGAAGGCTGGCGCCGCTCCCGGTCGAGATCCTCCAGGGCGGCGGCGATCTGGGAGATCGCCGGCCGCAGCCGTTCCAGCAGGCGCTGCCCCTGGTCGGTCAGCGCGACGCTGCGCGTCGTGCGATGCAGCAGGCGGACGCCGAGGCGCTCCTCGAGCTGTCGCATCGCGTGGCTGAGCGCAGAGGGCGTAACGCCGACCCGCGCCGCCGCGGCCCGGAAGCTGAGCTCATCAGCGACGGCGACGAACGCCGTCAGGTCCGCGAGATCGCCGCGGTGCATTCATGAGTCCATCGCAACACCGAACGCATATAGGCAGGATTTTCATCGCAACCGTCCGCCAATTAGCCTAGGCGCCATGCTCGCCTATCAAGGCTCGGGATTCGCCGCACGCTGCGGTCGAATTCAGATAGAGCGAATAATCGAAGCAAAGAACAGCGTTCACCGGCAGTTAGCCGAGTTCAGGGCCTGCAAGAGCAAAGAGGTGGGTCGGATCATCCAGCCCCTTGGCCTCGCCCAAGGTCATGCGCATGTAGCCGCGCGGTGTGGTCGCACCCTGCGCCTCCAGCCAGGCACAGACGGCGCGATGAGCCTCCGGCACGTCGATGATGAAGGGTCCGGGCGCCGACGCGGCCGCCTTGGCGATCAGCGCCAACGCGATCGCCTCGTTATCGGCCACAACGGGGCCGAGCGAGGTTGCCATCCGTCCCTCGCGCCCCAGCACGAAGCCTGCGAGCTTTCCGCCCGCGCCCTCGGCGATCCAGGCGCGGCCGGGCTGGCGCAGCGCGAGATGCGCGAGGATCGCCGGCCGCTCCATGCCAGTCAGCGGGCGGTCGTAGAGGGCGAGCTTGGGCAAGTCGGCCTGCACGATCGGACGAAGGTTGACGCCAACAGGCGGGCGGACGGCCGTGCCCTCGCCGTGGTCAAAATGCCAGCGCGAGATTTTGTAGAGATCGCGAAAGCCCAGCGGCAGGTAGATCGGCCGTCCCTGCTCCGTGGCATCGAGACCCGCGACCGCGCCGGCCGACCGCACCTCGTCGATGCAGCGCTTCAGGAGTCCGGTGCCGAGCCCGCTGCGCCGCCGCGCCTTGGTCACCAGCACCATGCTGATCCAGGCGAGCTTCTGGCCGAGCGGCAAGACCAGCGAACTTGCCTGCCATTTGCCGTCAGGATCCGTGCAGCCGAAGCCACGGCCGGCGCCCAGCATGAAGCGCCAGTCGGCGACGTTCTGGTTCCAGCCCGCCTCGACCGACAGCGGCCACACCGCCTCGCAGTGGTCGGCGTCGATCGGCACGACCTCGAGCGCCTCAATATTGGCCATCGCGCACCTCGTAGTGCGTGGGCTTGTTGAGGGTGGCCATGTCGCGGGCGAGCCAGTCGGCGGTCCATCCGATCATTTTCGCCAGCGGCACGGCGGGTGGACCAAACTCCTTCACCATGCGGCGCGCGTCGTTGAGCCAGCCCGTCGGGGCTTCCTTGCCGGTGAGTCTGGGCGTCTTGCCCAGAAGCCTGCCGAACTCCGCGGCGAGCCAGCGGATCTCGATGGTATCGGGGCCGGTGACATTGATCGGCGAGGTCGGGGTCGTGGCATGGGCGAGACAGCGCAACGCGATCGTGTTGGCGTCGCCCTGCCAGATCACGTTGACATGGCCCATGGCGACGTCGATCGGCTCGCCATCCCGCACCTTGCGGCCGACGTCGTGCAGCACGCCGTAGCGCATGTCGATGGCGTAGTTCAGGCGGAACAGGCGCCCGGGCGTGCCGTGCCGGGCGGAGAAATACGAGAACATGTGCTCGCGGCCGACGCAGGAATTGGCATAGTCACCCGAGGGTGGCACCGGCGGCACGTCCTCGCTCGCCCCGCCGCTCTCCACCGGCACGAAGGGATAAACGCAGCCTGTCGAGAAAGCCACGATGCGCGAGGCCTTGAACACCTCGGCGACCATCGCCGGCACCTGCACATTCATCGCCCAGGTGAGCGGCACGTCGCCGGTGGCGCCGAACTTGCGGCCCGCCATGAACACGACGTTGGCGGCCTTGGGCAGCTTTTCGAGCGCGCTTCGATCCAGGAGATCGGCGGAGATCGGCTCGACGCCTGCGCCGGCGAGCGCCTCGCGCACGCCCGGCTCGCTGAAGCGCGCAACGCCCATCACCCGCTTCGACGGCGCCGCGCGCTTGGTGAGACGCGCCAGGGTCGGGCCCATCTTGCCGCCGACGCCCAGCACCATGATATCGCCGGGCGTTTTGGCGAGATCGGCAATCAGCGCATCCGACGGCGTGGTCATGAAATCCTCGACGGCCTCGACGCTTTCAAAACGTGCGGGGAGTGTCATGTCGAGGCTCCCTTGGCCATCGGCTTCATCGATTTGAAATCCATATCTGCGGCAACGGCGAAGCCCGGCGTGTTGAGCGAACCCAGCACCAGCTTCCCGCCTCGGGCCTTGAGACGCGCTGGTTTGCCGTCCTGTTTCTCATATAAATCGGGATGGGCGGAGACGAAGGCCTTTTGCTCGCCTTCCGGTGCGAAACTCATGCCGTCGATGAAATGATGCGCGTTGCGCTCGACATGAGTCATGCCCAGCAGCGACACCAGCGCCAGGTCCTGCTGCACGCTCGTGCCGGGCCAGGTCGTGAGATCCTCCGCCGACATGAAGTGGCCGGCTCCGAGCTTGGCCACGCGGGCGGCATTGAGGATCGACTTGTAGAAGCCCTTGCAGTTCTTGCTCGAGACACCTGAATAGCCAAGCTTCAACGCTGCCGGAAATGAGGACAGCTCGCCGTCCGATTCGTCGATGATCACCGGCCGCAGCCTGGCCAGCGGCGCGACCGATCGCGACAGCGCCACGGCGCGCTTGATCGGCTGCTCGATGAAAAGCGTCGACTTCACGAGCCTTGCCAGCGCCGGCGTCTCCTCGACCTTGCGCCACAGCTCGACGATGCCTTCGACATCGTCATACTGTTCGTTGCCGTCGAGCGTGGCGCGGTAGTCGCCGGCGCCGGCATCGAGCACGGCGGCGATGCGGCCCAGCCGGTCGAGGTCGGCCTTGATGTCGCCGCCCACCTTCAGCTTGTAGTAGCGGCCGCGGTAGTAGGAGACGACCTCCTCGAGGGTTTCCGGCAGTCCGTCATTGACCCGCTCGGACGCCGGGCGGTCGGCGGCCGTCAGCGGATCGACGAGGCCCACCGTATGGCGCACGTCGATGCTCTGCCCCGCTTTCAATCCGGCGAGGAACGGCGCCAGCGCCGAGTCCGTGATGTCGGGCGTCAGCGACGTGGCCCGGATGCCGGGAAGATTGCCGGCAATCATCGCGGCGAACGATTTGCCGGTGCCGCGGCCCAGCGCATCGAGGATGGCGCGGTCGAGCAGCGCGGGCCCGTAGGCCGCCACCAGGGGATTGAGGCCCTGCGCCGCACCGCGCTTTTGCTGCTCGGCATAGGTGCCGGCGAACAGGTCGAAGGCATTATCGAAGCCTTGGGCGCGATAGAGCTCGATCGCAAGATCGAGAGACCGGCGCAGCTGATCGAGGTTCTGGGCGTCGGTGAATTCCGGACTTTTCTCGAACCACTTGGCGGCCAACGCCTCGGCCGCCACGCCGTGGCTGGTCCGCCCATCGGAGAGCGACACGCGCACCTTGATCACGGCCTGCGTGGCGTCGGTGACGGTGATCACACCGAAGCGGAAGGCGAGCCGCATCTTCACATGCCGCTCGTAGCGCTCGACTTCCTCCAACTTCACTTTCATGCACCGGACTCCAGAAGGCCCGCGACATAGCCGATCATGCGCGCCGCACAGGTCGGCCCGTCGGGCTCGTAGACGAAAGGCTCCATGGCGATCCAGCCGCCATAGCCGGTTTCCCGCAGCGCCCGCACGATGCCGGCGAATTTGTCGTCGCCTTGACCCGGGCCGCGCCGGTTACGGTCGTTGAACTGGATATGGCTCACCAGGCCGGTCGGCATCCACCGGCGTATCGCGTCGGCCACCGGCTCGGATTCCATCAGGCTGGCGGCCAGCGTGTCGACCATGATGCGAAGCGCCGGATTGCCGACCCGCCGCGCGATTTCCGCCGCCTCGGCGAGCGTATTGACGAAATTGCAGTCCGGCCGGGCGAGCGGCTCGATGCAATAGACCACCTTCGCGGTAGCCGCCTGTTCGGCGGCCAGGATCCACGCCTCCTCGGCACGAGACGCATCGTCCGCCGTGGCGACGCGGCGCTGCGCCGGCGAGCCGTGCACCAGGTAAGCCCCACCCAGCTCGGCACAAAGGTCGACCGAGGCGCGCAGGACGTCGACGCTCTTCTGCCACGCCGTGCGATCCGGCGTGGTGATCGAGAGGCCGGCCGGTGCGGCCAACAGCCAGTGCAGCCCGCTCACCGAGAGGCCGCTGTCGGCGCAGGCCTTGCGGATGTCGGCGCGCTTGGACGCTGGCATGCGCCATGCATCGTCGCCGAAGGTGAAAGGCGCCAATTCAAGGCCGCCATAGCCAAGGCCCGCCGCCAGCGCGCACTGGCGCTCGAAGGAAAGCTCGCGGATCACCTCGTTGCAGAGAGAAAGCCTCACCGATGATCCTCGCCTTGCGACCCGCGCCTCGCGACCCCACGCCTTGACGGGCAAATCCGCGTTCGTCAGTCTGACTGAAATGCGGGGGGATGATATCAGCGGGATCAAAGCGATGAACAGGTTCGTCGCTCGGCGCGCATGACGAAATTCTCGACCCTCAGCCGTCAATACTGGCCGACTCTGGTGCTGTTCGCCCTTCTGCTCGCGAGCTGGCAGCTCGCGGTGAGCCTGGGCGGCATCCGCGAATACCTCCTGCCCTCGCCGCTCGCGGTCTGGAACGCGCTGTGGCACGGCGATACCGCCTGGCTGCCGCACCTGTGGACCACGACGCTCGAGATCATCGGCGCCTTCTTCCTCGCCGCGGTCGTCGGGGTCGCGCTGGGCGTGGCCATCGCCTGGTCGCCGCTGATGGCCAATGCGCTGGTGCCGTTCCTGGTGTTCGTCAACACCCTGCCCAAGGTGGCGATCGCGCCCTTGTTCCTGATCTGGATGGGCTACGGCATCCTGCCCAACATGCTGATGGGGGCGCTGATCGGCTTCTTCCCCGTGGTGATCAACACCGCGGTGGGCCTGAGCCAGGTCGAGGCCGACATGCTCGATCTCGGCCGCGTCTTCAACGCCCCCAAGTGGAAGATCTTCGCCAAGATCCGCATTCCCAACGCCCTGCCCTACATCCTGAGCGCGCTGAAGATCACCGCGACGGCCGCCGTGGTCGGCGCCATCGTCGGCGAGTTCGTGGCCTCGCAGAAGGGGCTGGGCTACGTCATCGTCACCACCCAGAGCAGCATGAACACCTCCGTGGCGGTTCGCCTCGCTGATCGGGATTTCCGTCGTGGGGCTCGTGCTCTACGGCGCCGTCGTCGTCGCGGCGCAAGTGTGGGCGCCGTGGGCCGAGGGGATCGACTGAATTCGGGGAAGGCATCGGGGAAGGGAAAAGGGAAAACAACATGACTCGCACATTGTCACTGGCGCTGGCCGCGCTCCTGGCGGCGGCCGGCAGCGCCTCGGCGCAGGAGAAGTTCACCTTCGCACTCAACTGGTTCGCGGTCGGCGACCATGCCGCCTATTGGGTGGCGCTCGACAAAGGCTATTACAAAGCCAAGGGCTTGGACGTGACCCTGGAGAATTCCAAGGGCTCGGGCGATTCGATCGCCAAGGTCGACACCGGCCGCGCCGATGCGGGCCTGGCCGATGCCGCGGTGGTGATTGCCTCGGTCGGCCGCGGCACCACCGTCAAGACGGTGGGCATGGTGTTCGACAAGACGCCGCTCAACATCTTCAGCCTCAAGAGCAAGCCGCTCGCCAAGCCCAAGGATCTCGAAGGCACGACCCTGGGCGCGCCGCCGGGCGACAGCCAGCGCCAGATGTTCCCGGCCTTCGCCAAGGTGAACGGCATCGATGCCTCCAAGGTCACCTGGGTCAATATCGAGCCAGCCGCCAAGATCGCCGCCGTCGCCGAGAAGCGCATGGACGGCGTCGGCGACTACAACACCGGCCTGCCGCTCTACGAGAAGGCGGCCGGCAAGGGCAACGTGGTGATGATGCCGTGGGCCGATTTCGGCTTCGACATGTACTCGATGTCGATCATCGCCAGCGAAAAGACCATGAAGGAGCGTCCGGCGGTACTGAAGGCCTTCCTCGAAGCCTCGTACATGGGCTGGCGCGACGTCATGGCCGATCCGAAGGGTGCGATGGAGATACTGAAGAAGAGCGTGCCCGAGGTCGATGTCGAGGTGATGACGCCCAATATGATGATCGGGCTCGACCTGATGAAGACCGAGCGCTACGCCAAGAACGGCATCGGCTGGATCGACGCCAAGAAGATGTGCGATTCGGTCGACCTGGTGAACACCTACATGAGCCTGCCCAAGAAGGTCGAATGCAAGGACGTCTACACGACCGACTTCTTCACCAAGGTCGAGATGCCGAAGTAGAGCCCGGAATCACAAATGCCTGATACAGGACCCGCTGTCATCCCGAGCGCAGCGAGGGACCTTTCCGGTGGCCTGAAAGGCCCCTCGCTTCGCTCGGGGTGACAGTTGTGACCTTGAACGGCGAACTGATCGGCCTCGACCAGGTCGGCATGACATACGAGGCGGCGAGCGGCCCGGTCGAGGCCCTCGCCGGCATTTCGCTCGGCGTCGGCGCCGGTGAGTTCGTGTCGCTGGTGGGGCCGAGCGGCTGCGGCAAGTCCACCCTGCTGCGCATCGTGGCCGGGCTCCGCCCGGCCACCGTCGGTACCGTGACGGTCGCTGGCCGCGCCGTGCGCGCGCCCATTCCCGATATCGGCATGGTCTTCCAGGCGCCGGTCCTGCTGAAATGGCGTTCGATCCTGCAGAACGTGCTGCTGCCGGCCGAGCTCGCCGGCAAGGATGCCGGCGCCCTGCAGGCGCGCGCCGAGCAGCTTTTGGACATGGCGGGGCTGAAGGGCTTCGGCGACAAGCTGCCGCGCGAGCTGTCAGGCGGCATGCAGCAGCGCGCCGCGCTCTGCCGCGCGCTGTTGCTCGATCCGCCGCTGCTGCTGATGGACGAGCCGTTCGGCGCGCTGGACGCCATGACCCGAGACGACATGGCGCTCGAGCTTTTGCGCATCTGGGGCGAACGCGACCTCGCCCGCGAGGCCCGCAAGACCGTGCTGTTCGTCACCCATTCGATCTCGGAGGCAGTATTCCTGTCGGATCGCGTGGTGGTCATGTCGCCCCGCCCCGGCCGCATCGCGGCAGATCTGTTAATCGACCTGCCACGCCCCCGGACGGTCGAGCTGCGTGCCTCCGAAAAGTTCGGCAGGCTCAGCCTCGATATTTTCCGAGCGCTGACCGGCCGCTCGACGGCGTGACCCGTGTCGCGCGTAGCTTGACAGGCTACACTGCCGACACCTAGTTTACGTCCATGCGGATCATCAACGTCCGTCATCGTGGGTTGAGACGTTTCATCGAACGCGACGACGAAAGTGGATTGCCGCAACCTTTTGTCGAAAAGGTGAGGAGCATCGTGTCCTTCCTGCAGGACATGGCCGCCTTCGACGAATTGAAGTCCATGCCGCTTTGGCGCGTACACAGGCTTTCAGGCGATCAGCGGGGTCGAAGGCGAGATTACCGATCTGGATTTCGAGGATTATCATTAGGAGTAGATCATGCGCATGGCCAACCCCGCCCATCCCGGCCGTTTCATTCGCGCCGAGATCGTCGAGCCGCACAAGCTGTCGGTTACCGACGCCGCGAAGGTGCTGGGAGTGACCCGTCCGGCACTTTCCGCCCTGTTCAATGGCCGCGCCGCACTGTCGGCCGAGATGGCCTTGCGGATCGAAAAGGCCTTCGGAGTCAGCATGGACACACTGCTGCGTATGCAAACCTCCTACGAAATCGCCCAGACTCGCCGCAGGGCCTCGCGTATCCGCGTCAAGCCCTTCACGCCCAGGAAGATGGCGGCATAGACGCTAGCCATATCTGCCTGATAAGACGCCAGCGAAAACGCCAGGAGAAGTCATGTCCCTCGCCGCCACCCCGATCAAGAGCGCCGCCAAGGGCATCAGTGCCGATGCCAAGCCGTTCGACTGGGAGGATCCGTTCTTCCTCGACGACCAGCTCACCGAGGAGGAGGTCGCGATCCGCGATGCGGCGCGCGACTACTGCCAGGACAAGCTGATGACGCGCGTGCTGGAGGCCAACCGGCACGAGAAGTTCCACCGCGAGATCATGAACGAGATGGGCGCGCTCGGCCTGCTGGGATCCACGCTACCGGAGAAATACGGCTGCGCCGGCGCCAACTACACGACCTACGGGCTGGTGGCGCGCGAGGTCGAACGCGTCGATTCGGGCTATCGCTCCGCAATGAGCGTGCAGTCCTCGTTGGTCATGCATCCGATCTATGCCTACGGCACCGAAGAGCAGCGCATGAAGTACCTGCCCAAGCTCGCAACCGGCGAGTGGGTCGGCTGCTTCGGCCTCACCGAGCCCGACCATGGCTCCGATCCCGGCGGCATGAAGACCCGCGCCGTCACGGTGCCCGGCGGCTACAAGGTCTCGGGCTCCAAGATGTGGATCACCAATTCGCCGATCGCCGACGTGCTGGTGATCTGGGCCAAGCTCGACGGCGGCGCGATCCGCGGGTTCATCCTCGAGCGCAGCATGAAGGGTCTCACGACGCCCAAGATCGAAGGCAAGTTCAGCCTGCGCGCCTCGGTGACCGGCGCCATCATGATGGACGAGGTCATGGTGCCCACGGAAAACATGCTGCCCAACGTCTCCGGCCTGGGCGGACCGTTCGGCTGTCTCAACAACGCCCGCTACGGCATCGCCTGGGGCGCCATGGGCGCGGCCGAATTCTGCTGGAAGCAGGCGCGCAACTACACGCTCGACCGCAAGCAGTTCGGCCGGCCGCTGGCCGCCAACCAGCTGATCCAGAAGAAACTGGCCGACATGCAGACCGAGATCGCGCTCGGCCTGCAGGCCTGCCTGCGCGTCGGCCGCCTGAAGGACGAAGGCCACGCCCAGCCGGAGATGATCTCGCTGATCAAGCGCAACAACTGCGGCAAGGCGCTGGACATCGCCCGCGTCGCCCGCGACATGCACGGCGGCAACGGCGTGTCGGACGAGTATCACGTGATCCGCCACGTCATGAACCTCGAGGCGGTGAACACCTATGAAGGCACGCACGACGTGCACGCCCTGATCCTCGGCCGCGCCATGACCGGCATCCAGGCTTTTACCGGAGCGTAAAAGCGTGCCCCTGCCGCCGGCCGGTGACATCGCGATCGTTGTCGCCGGGGCCCTGGTGGCCGGCTTCGTCAATGGTCTCAGCGGCACCGGCTACGCACTGGTGGCGCTGGGATTCTGGTTGCAGGCCATGTCGCCCCTCACCGCGGCGCCACTGGTGGCGCTCTGTTCCGTCGGCGGCCATGTGCAGTCCCTGCCCTCGATCTGGCGCGGCGTGCGCTGGCCGCGGCTGTGGCCCTTTCTCCTGGCCGGCCTTCTCGGCGTCCCGCTCGGCACGATGCTGCTCGAGCATGTCCGCGTGCAGCCGCTGAAGCTCGGCGTCGGGCTGCTGCTGGTCTTCTACAGCGGCTGGATGGGACTGGTTCGCCGCCCGCCGATCGTGACCGGCGGCGGCCGCATCGCCGATGCGGCGGCAGGCTTCGCGGGCGGCGTGATGGGCGGCATGGCGAGCCTCAGCGGCCCGGTGCCGACGATCTGGGTGCAGTTGCGCGGCTGGAACAAGCACGAGCAACGCGGCGTCAACCAGCCCTTCAACATGAGCATCCTGTTCCTCGCCCTCGTCTCGTCGGCGATTGCCGGCTTCCTCGACCGCACATTCTTCGTCTGGGCCGCCATCTCCCTGCCGGCGACTCTCGTCGGGGCGCAAGTCGGCCTCGCCCTCTATCGCCGCATCAACGATGTGCAGTTCCGGAGAATCGTGCTGATATTGCTGGCCCTGTCGGGAGCGACGCTGATCGCGACGTCGTTGCGATGAAGCTGGCGCTCAGGACGACAGGTAGGGAAGGCAGCCGCTTTCACCCAGGATCGACTCGAGGCCTGGCGCCGATCTAGCCGCCGCAAACTTGCGCCGGAGTTCGGCCAACGAACGCGCGTGGTACTTCTGCGGCACCTGCTCCCATGGCGCGCCGGCCAACGTCATCTCGAAGCTCTTGTCTTCGCGCGCAATGGCAGCGGCATTGGCTGTCGACCATGGCAGGAAGAACGCAGCCACTTCTTCCTTGAGCAGCGCCATCACGGTCGGCGCCAGCGCGGACCACGGCTCGAACGCGCCCTCCGCCTTGGGCGAGACCATGCGCTGCACCCAGGCCATCACCTTGGGCGACGAGGCCCGCATGATGGCCCCGGGCGTGGGATCGGTGGCGGCTTCATAGAGCTGGCCCCACAGGCCGAGATCGGCCATCGCCGGCCGGCCGCCCAGCATATACGGCCGCGTTTGCAGGTGAGCCTCGAGCAGTGCGAGCGCGCGCTTGAACGAGGCCTCGATCGTGGGCTGGGTTTTGTCGTTGGAACCGACGAATCCCAAACGGCCCATCATGCGTTCGGCGACGGCGGCGCGGGTCTGGGCGACGGCGAGCGGGCCCTCGGCTTCCATCATCTGCCGGGCGATGCGCTCGGCGGTCGACCAGACATCGGGTTGATAGCGCCAGCGATAGTGAAACATCCACTTGTTGCCCCACTCGTCGCCGTATTCTTCGAGCAGCGCGGAAATGAAAGCGAGCGCAGGATCGTCGGGCACGATCGAGGGCCCGCCCTGCGCAGCTTCGAAGCGTTCGATGATAGGCGTCGAATCCTGCACGCCCTCGGACTCTCCATCGGGTCCCGGGGGCGTCACCACCAACGGCACCAGCGGCAGCTTGGCGTATTTCTGGAACTCGCCCTGGACGGCGGGCGAGCGCGCGATCCACTCGTGCGGCAGGCCCTTGTAGCGAAAATAGGAACGCACCTTCACCGAATAGGGCGAGAGTTCCGAGCCGAAGATCCGGTAATCGCTCACCGCCGCCTCAGATCCAGCGCTTGCGCTTCAGCCAGAAGAACAGGCCGGCAACGATCACGACCACCATCACCCAGAAGAACATGTAACCGTACTTCCAGCCGAGTTCGGGCATATTGCCGATCTGGGTTTCGAAGTTCATGCCGTAGATGCCGGCCAGGAAGCTGAGCGGCATGAAGAAGACGGTGATGATGGCCATCGTCTTCATGACCTCGGCCATGCGGTTGGACGCGTCCATCAGGTAGACTTCCATCAGGCCGTTGGTCATTTCGCGGTAGCTCTCGACCAGGTCGAGGACGGCGACGGCGTGGTCGAAGCAGTCGCGCAGGTAAGTGCGCGTCTCCGGCATGATGAACGGCACTTCCGGCCGCATGATCGCCAGCACCGTCTCGCGCTCGGCCCATTCGATCCTGTGGAAGGCCACCAGCGCGCGCCGCGCCAGGTGGATGTGGCCCAGCGTTTCCTTGGTGGGATGGCCGAGGGCCTCGTCCTCGAGTTCCTCGAGATGGCTCGACAGCGCCTCGATCAGCGGGAACTTGCGGTCGATCACGAGATCGATCAGCGCATAGACGAGATAGTCGATGCCGAAGGTGCGCAGCCGGGAGCCCGTGGTCTGCAGCCGGTCACGCACCGGCTTGAAGATGTCCTGCTTGTGATCGTGGAAGGAGATCACGTAGTTCTCGCCGAAGAAGATGCTGACCTGGCGCGAGTGCAGCTCGCCTTCCTCGTAGGCCGGGTCGTTCAGCACGATGAAGCCCTGGCCCTCGTAGAGATCGAGCTTGCTCCTCTGATGGGCGTGGAACACGTCCTCGAGCGCCAGCGGATGGAGATTGAAGGCCATGCCGAGGTCGCGCAGCATGTCGGAGCTGGGATGGCCCGCGACGTCGATCCAGGTGTGGCCGGGCGTGCCGAGATGGAAGCGGCATTCGTCGACCTCCACACCGTTCAGCACCTGCACGTCGTCCGACGTGTACTCGACCAGGGTGAAGTCGAGTGCCTCGTCGGGCACGGGCGCGCGCCCGGCGAGCGTGCCGGGCGCCGTGCCGGGCTTGGTATGGCGATGTACGATGCCGTCCATGTTGTGAAGCGCCGTTGCCGGCGTCAGACCTCCTGCATGACCTGGACGTCGGGCCGCCCGGCGAGATAGTCGCCGAGCTTGCGGCCGATCTCCTTGAAGTGCGCGGCGGCACGGTGGGCCTCCAGCGCCGCCTGATCGTCATAGCGTTCCAACATGACATAGACGTTGGCATCGGCGGTCTTGTGCAAGGCATAGAGCTTGTTGCCCGGCTCGTCGGCTCGGACCTTGGCCTGCAGCGCCTTCATCGTCGTCTCGAAGTCGGCATTGGTGCCGGGCTTGATGGTGAGCTTGGCGATGACCCCGATCATGTTCTTCCTCTGCTCGCTATTGCGGCCGCTTCTTCACAAGGTACTTGTGTTCACCATCGCATACCAGTTCGCCCTTCTGGTTATGGATGGTGAGCTTCAGGATCATGACGCCGGTGGTGCGACCGGGCTTGAGCTCGCTCACTTCGAGCATGGGATAGAGCGTGTCGCCGCAATAGACCGGCTTCAAGAAACGCGAGGATTGTTCGAGGAAGCCGATCAGCGAATCGCCGATCACATGGGGAAAGATGCCGGCGCCCGCCGCGCCCTGAACCGCCACCTGCAGGCCATGCGCCAGCAGGTCGCGATGACCGCGCGCCTTGCAATACTCGCGGTCGTAGTGAATCGGATGGTTGTCGCCGCTGGCGAGCTGAAAGGCGGCGAACATCGCTTCCGTCTGGGTGCGCGAGTTGATGTAGAACTTCTGCCCGACCTTCATGTCCTCGAACCAGTGCGTCGGTCCGAAGCGGTGCTCCTCAGGCTTGAATTGACCGGCCTCCGCCACGCGCTTTCTCCCGTTTGCGGCGGCACCATAGCCCGGCGCTTACGCGGGAGGAAACAGATCGGCCAGCCGGTCGAGCGTCGGTTCGAGATAGTCGGGCCGGGTATCGTCGCGTGGCGGAAGCCCGATGCGATTGTGCCAGTAGACCGGCATGCCCACGCCCTTGGCGCCCGGCACGTCGGAGGCAGAGCCCGCGACGAACAAGGTCCGTTCCGGCGCCGTCCCGAGCGCCTCCAGCACGGCACGATAGGGCTCAGGCCGCGGCTTGTAGAAGCCCACGCTTTCGGCCGTGGCAACCACCTTGAAGGGCACGCCCACGCGATCGCCTGCCTGCCGGCCCAGCCGGATCGAGCAGTTGGTCGCCACGGCCAGCGGCACGGGCAAGCTCGCCAGCACGCCGCGCGCTTCGGGCCAGGGTGCAAGTTCGTCCCAGCGCCGCTCCAGCCCCATGCCCAGGCTCTCGGGCAAGCCGACATCGCGGGCGGCTTCGCGCACCAGCGCTTCATAGGGTCTGTAGTCGCCGCATCCGTAGGTGATCTCGAGATAGCGTCGGCGCCACTTCATGCCGGCGTCGGGCGAGCCGGCAACGTCGTTCCACAATGTCCAGGAATCGAGCAGCGCCGTCAGCAGGTCGAAGACGACGGCGTCGTATTTCACGCAGCCTTCGCCTTGCGACCCATGCCGTCGAACAGATCGAGCATGCGCTCACGCCAGGCGTAGACCGGATCGTCCTGTTCCAGCACCGCCAAGGGAGTCGCGATACGCGCCCACATGAAGGCGCCGGCCAGCGCATAGTCGGGATAGGCCGGCTGATCGCCGGCAAGAAACGGCTGCTCCTTCAGCACACGGCGCGCGGGTTCGAGCACAGCGCGAAACGATGAAACGCCCTTCTCGCGCGCCTTGGACTGGAATGCGGTGAAGTCCGTCGTGCCCAACCGCTTGCCGCGCGATTCCTGGAAATAGGGTTGGTCGACGGGGCGCACGCGGTCATAGAGATCGCCGACGAGGATGGGAAACAGCGCCACGTGCACGGCCGTGTCGACCCAGCCGCTGACGAAGCGCGCATAGGCATGCGCCGCCGTGTCCTTGAAGAGCGGCTTGTCGGAGTAGGTCTTGTCGAGATGCCCGGCGATCGCCCAACTGTCCTTCACCACCTGCGCGCCGTCGTGGATGACCGGAACGGTCTGCGACTGGGCAAAGGCGATCTTCTGCTTCTCGGTGAAACCCGTGGGCTCGTCCCGCCAGTCGAGGCCCTTGTGCTTCAGCGCGAACTTGGCGCGCCAGCAGAACGGGCTCGGACGGCGATCTTCCTGGAAGACGAGATCGTAGAGCGTGATCATCGAAACCCTCACTTTCCGTCCAGCATGCGGATGATGCCGGAGAAATCCTTGGCGCCGTTGCCCGCATTGACGAACAGGTTGAAGAGCTGTGCGGCCTCGGCGCCCATCGGCGTGCTGGCGCCTGAGGTTTGCGCCGCCTGCTGGGCGAGCTTCAGGTCCTTCAACATGTTGTCCGCCGTAAAGCCTGCCTGGTAGTCGCGGTTGGCGGGCGAGGCCGGCACAGGGCCGGGCACCGGGAGATAGTTGTTCACCGCCCAGCAACTGCCTGATGAGGTGGACACCACGTCGAACAGCTTCTGCACATCCAGCCCCAGGCGCTTGCCCAGCAGGAAGCCTTCCGACACGGCGAGCATGGTGATGCCCAGGATCATGTTGTTGCAGATCTTGGCGGCCTGGCCTGCACCGATGCCGCCGGTGTGGACGATGTTCTTGCCCATCTTCTCCAGGATCGGCCGCGCCTTGGCGAACGCCGCATCGCCGCCGCCGACCATGAAGGTGAGCGTGCCGGCCGTGGCGCCGCCGACGCCGCCCGAGACCGGCGCATCGACCATCTCCAGTCCCGCCTTCTCGGCCAGTGCACCGACATGACGGGCGCTGTCGACATCGATGGTCGAGCAGTCGATCAGGACCGTGCCCTTGGCGACGTTGGGCAGCACGTCCTTTTCGTAGACGTCGCGCACATGCTTGCCGGCCGGCAGCATGGTGACGACCACGTCGGCGCCCTTTACCGCCTCGGCGGCGGAAGCCGCCTTCTTCGCCCCCTTCCCGACCGCCGCGTCGACGGCGCCGGCCGAGAGGTCGAAGGCCATCACCTGATGCTGGCCCTTCACGAGGTTGGCGGCCATCGGGCCGCCCATGTTGCCGAGACCGATGAAGGCGATCTTCGCCATGCTGTCCTCCTTGTTTTGCCGATCAGTCGAAGAACAGGTCGTTCGCGACCGGCTTGAAATGCGCCTCGACCATGTCGCGCGTCACGCCCTCGATTGTCGGCGGGTTCCATTTGGGCTTCTGGTCCTTGTCGATCAGAAGCGCGCGTACGCCCTCGAAGAAATCATGGTCGGCCCGCATGGCCTGCTGCGACATGCGGTACTCGATGGTCATCGTGTCCTCGAACGAGCGGTTGGCGCAGCGCTTGAGCTGCTCCAGGGTGATCGACATCGAGAGCGGCGAGAGCTTCATCAGGGCGGCAAGCTGCTTTTGCGCCCATTCGCCAGGATGCTTCTTCAGCCTGGCCACGATCTCGGCGACCAAATCGGCAGAGAAGCAGCGGTCGATATCGAGCATCAGGTCGGGCAGGCTCGGCAGGCCCGCATCCGCAGCGAAGCGGGCGATCACCGCGTCGACCTTGCGGTCGGCGCCGGGGTTGGACAAATCGGCGGCGCCCAGCGCGGCCTGCAGGTCGTTCATCAGGGTGCTCGGCACATGGGCATCGACGATGCCGGCCCACAGCGCGTCCGCTACCTTGAGTCGATGGCTGGTGAGGGCCAGGAACGTACCCAGCGCACCGGGCAGGCGCGTCAGGAAATAGCCGCCGCCGACATCGGGGAAGAGACCAATGGTGGTTTCCGGCATGGCGAACAGGAACTTCTCGCTCGCCACCGCGTGCGAGCCATGCGCCGAGAGGCCCACGCCGCCGCCCATGTCGATGCCGTCGATCAGCGAGATCCACGGCTTGGCGAAGCGGTAGATACGGCGGTTGACGATGTACTCGTCGCGGAAAAAGTCACGGCGCAGCGTGCCCGACGGGTTGTCGCGCATCTCGCGATAGAGTCCCGTCACGTCGCCACCGGCGCAAAAGGCGCGGTCGCCCGCGCCGCGCAGCACCACGGCCTTGATCGCGGCGTCCTTCTCCCAGCCGGGCAGGACCTTTTCCAGCTCGAGGATCATGCCGTGCGTCAGCGCGTTCAGCGCCTTCGGCCGGTTGAGCGTGATGAGGCCCAGCCCGTCTCTGACCTCGAATAGTATTTCCGCTTCAGACATCGACTCTCCGTTACACCCCCGCTGTCATCCCGAGCGTAGCGAGGGACCTTTGCTCATGGCCCTAAAGGTCCCTCGCTTCGCTCGGGATGACAGGGTGCGCTGCATTTCACCCCATCAAAAGCCTGCGCGAAATGATCACCCGCATGATCTCGTTGGTGCCTTCGAGGATCTGGTGAACGCGCAAGTCGCGCAGATAGCGCTCGATGGGAAAGTCCTTCAAGTAGCCGTAGCCGCCATGCAATTGCAGCGCATTGTTGACGACCTGGAACCCGGCATCGGTCGCGAAGCGCTTGCCCATCGCGGCGGCCTGCGTCGCCTCGGGCGACTTGGCATCGAGCAGGAAGGCCGCGCGCCAGATCAGGAGCCGCGCGGCGTCGAGCTCGGTCGCCATGTCGGCCAGCTTGAATTGCGTCGCCTGGAAGTCGGCGATCGGCTGGCCGAACTGCTTGCGCTCGACGACGTAGCGCGACGCGGTCTCGAGGCAGGCGCGCGCGCCGCCCAGCGAACAGGCGCCGATATTGATGCGCCCGCCGTCGAGGCCGGCCATGGCGATCTTGAAGCCGTGGCCTTCCGGCCCCAGACGGTTGGCGACCGGCACCTTGCAGTTCTCGAAGATCACCGCCGCCGTCGGCTGGCTGTTCCAGCCGAGCTTCTGCTCCTGCTTGCCGAAGGAGAGACCGGGCGTTCCAGCCTCGACCACCAGTGTGGAGATACCGCCCGCGCCCTTCCCGCCGGTGCGCAGCATCACGACATAGATGTCGCTGCGGCCGCCGCCGGAGATGAAGGCCTTGGTGCCGTTCACGACGTAATGATCGCCGTGGAGCTCGGCGCGCGTGCCGAGCGACGCCGCGTCCGATCCGGCGCCCGGCTCGGTGAGGCAGTAGCTGGCGAAATGCTCCATCGAGCAAAGCTTCGGCAGAAAGCGTCGGCGCTGCTCGTCATCGCCGAAGCCGTCGATCATCCAGGCGGCCATGTTGTGGATCGAGATGTAGGCCGCCGTGCTGGGGCAGGCCGCCGCCAGCTCCTCCATGATCAACGCCGCGTCCATGCGCGAGAGGCCGCTGCCGCCGACATCCTCCTTCACATAGATGCCGCCGAAGCCAAGGGCCGCCGCCTCGCGCAGGGTCTCGACCGGGAAGATCTTCTCGGCGTCCCAGCGGGCGGCCTCGGGCAGCATGCGCTCGGTCGCGAATTGCCGCGCCGTGTCGCGGAACGCCTGCTGCTCTTCGGTGAGGTTGAAGTCCATGCGCGCGGGATCATATCGGGGGGTCCCCCCCCGTCAACCCGGCAGGATGGCAACGAACGGCCCCTCGCCCTATGCTCGCAGCATGGGCTGGCGCGACATGACGGCCGAGGAAGTGGCGACGCTGCCCGAGGCACGGTTGGGCGGAGCGCTGCTTTGGATGGTCGCAGCCGCCGCTCTCCTCTGCATCGTCGCCATCGCGGGCGCCCTCTTCGCGTTCCATCAGCTGCGCGAAATCGGCGGCCGCTACATGATCGCGGTCGGCCTGGTCGCAACCTGGTCGTTCGCCTTCATCGTTCTGACCCTGTTGCGCGCCCGTGTGACGCCAGTCGTGGCCGGCGCCGGCCTCGTCGTCTGGATCGCCTATCGCTTCTGCGTCGCACTGCTCGGTCAGACTGGCTGGTCCCTGGCGATCGACCTCCTGGGCGAGACGATCCTGGCTGCCGGATTCTGCGGCTATATGGCCGGCGGGGTGCGACCCAACGCCTATTATCGCCGGCGCCTTCCTACGTCCTGAGCGGCCCCGACTTCACGTCAGGTTTTCTCGCAGACCGCCATCAAGAGGCCGACGCGGCCCTCGATGACGTTGCGGCCGAAGTTTCCGGACATGGTCCTGAAATCCGACCCGAGAAGGAGATGAAGTCCCAGTTTCGGCGGCTGGGCGGGAGGACGCAGGGCTGCGAACCATTGCCTGGCTTCCGCCGTGACGTCGCGCCAGACACGGACAGTGAAGCCGCTGCTTTTCAGCACCGCGCGCGTTGCGTCGACGTCGAGCAGGAAGCTGGTCGAGGGATCGCGCGCCCACGGCACCGGAAACAGCGGCTCGGCGCCTGGAATGGCGACGGCATCGTACAGAGCCAGTTTGCCGCCCGGCTTCAGCACGCGCGCCATCTCCCGGTAGAGCCTCGGCCGGTCGGCGATGTTCATCGCCACGTGCTGCGTCCACACCCTGTCGAATTCGCCGTCACCGAACGGCAGGTCGAGCGCGTTGGCCGCGCGGAACTCGACGTTGCCGGCCAGGCCCGCGCGTGCGGTCAGCGCTTCGGCCAACCGGCAGTACTCCGTCGTGAGATCGATCCCGACGACTTTGCAGCCCAGGCTCTCCGCCAGGTAGCGCGCCGGTCCGCCGATGCCGGAGCCGACATCGAGAACACGGCTCGTTGCGTCGATGCCGGCGAGCGCCGCCAGTTCCTTGGTCGCCTCGAGACCGCGGGCGTGGAACTGATCGAGCGGCGCGAGGTCCGCCGCCGTCAGCCGGGGCGGCAATCCCGCCGCGTCAAGGGCGGCCAGCACGACATCGACCAGCGAACGCGATGCGTAGTGGCTTTCGACCGGATTGTGCGGCTGCGACGCCATGGGCGATTCTCCAAGGAGCGACTGATGACGAGCGTTCGACCCTGAGCGGCGTCCTGGCAAGCGGTTCGGCCATGACATTCGTTCATGCAGGGTAGAGCAATCCTTCGAGCCGCGACAAACCCGCCATGTTGCGGCTGTCCGCGGTTCACGCCATAAGAACCCGCCATGGCGAAACGCTTCTCCACTCTCGGCCGCTACCCGACCACGCGCTTGCGCCGCAACCGCCGCGAGGCGTGGTCGCGCAGGCTGGTCGCCGAGCACAAGCTCTCGGTCGACGACCTGATCTGGCCGGTGTTCGTGCAGGAAGGCAGGAACGCGCGCACGCCGGTCGAGTCCATGCCGGGCGTCGATCGCCTGTCGGTCGACCTGCTGGTCGAAGCGGTCAAACAGGCGCGCGATCTCGGCATCCCCGCGGTGGCGCTGTTTCCCGAGACCGATCCCAAGAGCAAGACCCCCGACGGCCGCGAGGCCTACAACCCCGGAAATCTCGTCTGCCGCGCCATCACGGCGGTGAAGAAGGCCGTGCCCGATATCGGCGTGGTCTGCGACGTGGCGCTCGATCCTTTCAACAGCGACGGCCACGACGGCATCGTGCGCGACGGCTACGTGCAGAACGACGAGACGCTGGAGGCGCTCGTCAAGCAGGCGATCGTGCAGACTGAGGCAGGCGCCGACATCCAGGCGCCGTCCGACATGATGGACGGCCGCATCGGCGCCATCCGCCAGGCACTCGACGGAAAGGGCTTCGTCCACACCCAGATCATGTCCTACGCCGCCAAATACGCGTCGGCCTTCTACAACCCGTTCCGCGACGCCATCGGCAGCTCCGGCGTCCTGACGGGCGACAAGAAGACTTACCAGATGGACTACGCCAACTCGGACGAGGCCTTGCGCGAGGTCGGCTTCGACATCGAGGAAGGCGCCGACATGGTGATGGTGAAGCCCGGCCTGCCCTATCTCGATATCGTGCGCCGCGTGAAGGACGCCTTCGGCGTGCCGACCTACGCCTACCAGGTGAGCGGCGAATATTCGATGCTGAGGGGCGCCGCCGACCGGGGCTGGCTCGACTGGAACAAGGTGCTGATCGAAACCCTGACCGGCTTCAAGCGCGCCGGCTGCGACGGCATCCTGACCTACGGCGCGGTCGACGCGGCGAAACTCCTGAAATGATCGAACGGCCGTCGGCGCGTCTGATCCTGCTCGACCCGCAGGATCACCTGTTCCTGTTCAAGGTCCACGATCCCGCGGTGTTCGATCCCGCTTACCCGTTCCACGACCCGTTCTGGGTGATGATCGGCGGCATGGTCGATCCCGGCGAGGATTTCGCCCAGGCCGCCGTGCGCGAGGCCGAGGAGGAGACGAAACTGCCGGTGATCGACACGCCGCGCTGGGTGTGGACCCGCGAACGCCGCATGAGCTGGCGCGGCCGGGACGTTCTGCACAAGGAACGCTTCTTCCTCGCCCACACCGACCGCACGGAGGCCGATACTTCCGGTCTCGACGAGCGCGAGCGGAGCTGGACGCAGGGTCATCGCTGGTGGCGCGCCGACGAGATCGCGACCTCCAGCGAGCGTTTCGAGCCGCTCGATCTCGGCGTGCGGTTGGAGGCGCTGTTCCGCGACGGGCCGCCGAAGGAACCGATCACCCTGTCATCCTGAGCGCTCAGGATGACGATCAGCGCTTCTCTTTCTCGCGCTTGCGCCTTTCCTGTTCGGCCGACGCGCCGCGATAGGCACGCCAGGCGAGGACGAGCGCGACCAGCGAGCAGGCGACGCCTACGATCACAGCTATCGGTTGGGTTTCAAGCATGTTCAAGGAACCTCGCCACGGCCAGATCGCTCCAAGGCTGCCGGCTGCCCGTGCCGTGAAAGCCGACATGGCCGCCCGAGTCGGGCAGAAGCGGCCGAAGCGACGCGTTGGACGCCCAATCATAGCCCCGATAGAGCGCGCCGGGAATCCAGGGATCGTCGAGCGCGGACATCACCAGGGTGGGAATGCGGATGCCGGCCATGAACCGGGTCGGCCGGCAGCGCTCGTAGTAGTCCTCGGCGCTGGCGAAACCGTAACGCGGCGCGATGAAGACGTCGTCGTAGTCCCACACCGTGCGGGCGCCCATGATGGCGGCGCGTTCGGCGGCCGAGACGATGGCGCCCTCGCCCGTCGCCTCGGCCTTCATGAGATCGAGGATGTAGCGGTGATAGAACCGGTTGCGCGGCCGCATCATGTACCGGCAGGTGACGGCAAGATCGATCGGCGCCGAGACGGTGGCGGCCGCGGCAAGCGGCGACGCCGCGCCCTCCTCGCCGAGATATTTCAGCAGCATCGCGCCGCCCAGCGAATAGCCGACGGCCACGAGCCCGTCGCGCGTGAGGTCATCCGGCAGCACCGACAACAGCATCCGCAAGTCCTGGCTGCGGCCGGCATAATAGTGCTGACCGCAGAGCGGCCGTGTCGGCCCCGCGCCGCGCAGATTGAGTCGCAACACGCGACCGCCGCGGTCGAGCAGCAGCCGCGCCAGGGTGAAGAGATAGAGACTGTCCTCGGCGCCGGTGAGGCCGTGGATCAGGAGGGTGAGCGGTGCGCCCACTCGCAGGCTCGCCGGCCGGTCGAGGCTGGCCAACAGCGTGTCGCCGGTGCCGTCCGGTAGCGGGACTTTTAGCCGCTCGGTCTTATGGGGCGCAAGAGACGTCGAAACCCCGCGCAGCCGGTTGGCGATGGTCTGCAGATCGCCGCCCCACCAGGGAAAACGCGGACGGAAGAGCGGCAGATCGAGCAGCGGGTCGGAGTTCACGGCCCTATTGTATCAAACTCGCCCGTCAAACTCGTTCCAGGAATTTCTCCAGCACCGTGTCGCACCAAGGACGGTTGCTGTCCGCCGAGTGGAAGCCGAGATGGCCACCGCCTTCGGCCATCACCGACAGCAGGAACGGATTGTCCGACCATTTGAAGTCCCGATAGTACTCCGCCGGAATCCACGGATCGTCGGCGGCCGCCAGCACCATGGTCGGCACGCGGATCTCAGGCATGTAAGTCTGGGGCGCACAAAGCTCGTAATAATCGTCGACGTCGCGAAAGCCGTAGCGCGGCGCGATGAAGCGGTCGTCGTATTCGCGCACGCTGCGCGCCGAGCGAACGATTTCCCGCTCCTCCGCCGAAAGCTCGCCGCCTTCGGCCAACGTCTCCTTCTTGATGTCCGCCAGAATGTAGTTGTGATAGAGCCAGTTGCGCGGCCGCTGCATGTGCTCGCAGGTGCGCTTGAGGTCGAGCGGCGCGCAGATCGTGGCCGCCGCGCGCAGCGGCGAGAACGAGCCCTCCTCGCCGAGATATTTCAACAGCATGGCGCCGCCCATCGAATAGCCGACCACCGCGATGCCGTTGTCGGTCAGGTCGTCGGGTAGCTGCGACAGGATACGGCGGAAATCGGCGGTGCGTCCGATGTGGTAATGCTCGCGACAATGGGGGCGCGAGGCGCCGCAGCCGCGCAGGTTCAGTCGCAGGACGCGATAGCCCAAGGCGAGCAGATGGCGCGCACCGTTCAGCACATGCGAACTGTTCTCGCAGCCGGTGATGCCGTGCACCAGAATCACCAGCGGGCGGCTGGCCTGCGGCTCGGCCGGCCGGTCGAGCATGCCCACCAGAATGTCGCCGCTGCGATCGGCCATGCAAAAGCACACGCGCTCGCTGGTGTGGGGTCCCAAGTTCGCCTGGTAGGTGCCGAGCAATACCGCGATCGTCTGCAGATCCGCGCTCCACCATGGAAAGCGCGGCTTGAACGGCGGCAGATCGAGAGAATCGATGGACGGGGGCACGTCTAATCCGTATTCACAGCTTTCTCGGGATGAAAACGCCGGCTCCGTCACAGAGTTCCGCCCTGCTGGGCGTCGCATGCGCCGTTGGCGCGGCGACCGTTTTCAGCACGGCGGGTGTCATTGTGCGCCGCATCGACCTGCCGGCCTGGGATGTGTCGTTTTGGCGCTCGGCCCTGCTGGTTGCCACGATGTTGCCACTGCTTCTGTGGGAGCGTCGCGGCGTATGGGTCGACGTTCGCAATGCGGGTCGAGCGCTTCTGGTGAGTGCGCTGCTGCTGGCCGGCAGTTTCGTCGCCTTCATCCTGGCGCTGGGCCTCGCGCCCGTCGCCAATGTGCTGCTGATGTTCGGCGCCACGCCGTTCATCACCGCCCTGCTCGCGCGCCTCTTCCTGGGCGAGCCGTTGCACGGCCATACGGTCCTCACCATGGCAATGGCGGTGCTGGGGCTTGCGATCAGCGTGGCGGGCTCGCTCCAGGCCGGCGCGCTCGCCGGCATGGCCGTCGCTTTCATCGTCGTGCTGTGCATGAGCGGCAACTACGTCGTCGTGCGTCACCGCCGTGACGTTGGCATGGCGCCGGCGATCTGGCTGGCCGGGCTGATCTCCGGCCTGGTGGCGCTGCCCTTCGCCGAACCGACCAACGTCACATGGTCGCAGGTGCCGTGGCTGTTGGCGCTGAGCCCGGGCCAGCTCGCCGGCGGCCTGCTGCTTTACATGGCGAGCCTCAAGCGCATCCCGGCCGCCCGCGCCGCTCTGCTGGGCCTGCTCGAGCTGGTGCTGGGCCCCGTCTGGGTGTGGCTGTTCGATGGCGAAAGGCCGGACGACCTCACCCTGCTGGGCGGCGCCATCGTGATCGGCGCCGCCGCGGCAAACGTGTGGCTGGATTCACGGCGGCCCACTGGCTAAGAACCGCACATGACCCAGAGTTCAAAGGGCCCCTTGTCGGGCATCGTCGTCGTCGACCTCTCGCGCATCCTGGCCGGCCCCTACTGCACCCTGCTGATGGCCGAGATGGGCGCGCGGGTGATCAAGGTGGAACCGCCCAAGGGCGGCGACGACGCGCGTGCCTACGGGCCGTTCGTCAAGGGCAAGTCGACCTACTTCGCCTCGGTCAACCGCGGCAAGGAAAGCATCGCGCTCGACCTCAAGAACGACGAGCAGCGCAAGGTCTTCGAGAAGCTGCTCGAAAAGGCCGACGTGATCGTCGAGAACTTCCGGCCCGGCACCATGGAGAAGCTGGGCTACGGCTGGGACACCCTGCACAAGAAATATCCCAAGCTGATCTACGCCGCGGCCTCGGGCTTCGGCCATAGCGGCCCCAACTCCAAGGATCCGGCCTACGACATGGTCGTGCAGGGCATGGGCGGCGTCATGAGCATCACCGGCAACGAGGGCCAGCCGCCGGCCCGCGTCGGCATGTCGATCGGCGACATCGGCGCCGGCCTCTTCACCGCCGTCGCGGTCAATGCCGCGCTGGTCCATCGCCTCAAGACCGGCGAGGCGACCAAGGTCGATATCGGCATGTTCGACTGCCAGATCGCGCTCCTGGAGAACGCGGTCATGCGTTACACGGTCGAGGGCGAGATCCCGGGTCCGCTGGGCGCGCGCCATCCCACCATCACGCCCTTCCAGGCCTTCCGCACCGCCGACGGCGCCATCATCATCGCCGCCGGCAACGACGGCCTCTTCATCAAGACCTGCGAAGCGCTCGGCCGATCCGACATGGCGACCGATCCCGACTACAAGACCAACGCGCTGCGCCAGAAGCATCACGGCAAGCTCGAGCGCGAGATCGAGCAGGTGTTGAAGGATCACACCACGGCTCATTGGCTCGACGTGCTCGCCAAGGCGGGCGTGCCGGGCGGGCCGATCAACAACATCAAGCAGGCGCTGGAGCATCCCCAGATCGCCGCGCGCAACATGCTGGTCGAGGTTCCCGACGGCAGCGGCGGCACGCTGAAGCTGGCGGGCAATCCCATCAAGATGTCGGCCTTCGAAGACCCCAAGACGCGACGACCGGCGCCGGATCTCGACAGCGACCGCGACGCCATCCTGTCCTACATCGGCGGCTAGCCCGTGCGGGCACCCCCCGCGAAAACGGTGGTTCGGCTCGGCGTCGGCCTGGCGAAGGTCCTGGCCGGCGCGCTGCTGTCGATCCTGGTGTTCCTGACCGGCGCCTTTTTCCAGGTGCGCGGCGCGCTGCCGCCTTACAGCGGCCATGTCGACGCGAAGGGGCTGAAGGCCCCGGTCGAGATCCTGCGCGACAAGAACGCCGTGCCACACATCATCGCGGGCTCGCTCGAGGACGCCGCTTTCGGACTGGGCTACGTGCACGCCCAGGACCGCTTCTGGCAGATGGAGCTGATGCGCCGGCTGGGCCAGGGCCGGCTTTCCGAGATCGTGCCGCCGCGGCTGGTCGGGTCGGGCCTTATCGACACCGACCGCACGATGCGCGGCCTCGGCATCTACCGCAAGGCAGCCGACAGCATGAACGCGCTCTCGCCGGCCATGCGCGCCATCATCGACTCCTATGCCGCCGGCGTGAACGCCTGGCTTGCCCGGGACGACCAGCAATTCGGTCTCGAGCTCACGGTCATCAAGCTGCTGTCCGGCGGCCGCTACCGTCCGGAAGCCTGGCAGCCGGCCGATTCACTGGTGTGGGCCAAGCTGATGGCGCTCGGGCTCGACGGCAACTGGCGCGCCGAGCTGCTGCGGCTCAGGCTCGCGCGCAAGATCGGCGAGGACGGCGTGAAGTTCCTGATAGAGGCGCCGGGCGAGAGCCGCGATTCGACGCTCTCTCTGGCCAACGAGGCGATGAACGGGACCGATCTCGACCGGCTTTACAACGCCACCGACAATATCGGCACGCGCAAGCGCGAGGCTTCCAACGAGTGGGTATTGTCGGGCGCTCATTCCGTTTCAGGCAAGCCGCTGCTCGCCAACGACCCGCATCTCGCCCTCTCCTTCCCCGGCACCTGGTATCTCGCCCGCCTGGTCGGGCCCGGCTTCGACATCCGCGGCGCCACCTCGCCCGGCTCGCCCGCCGTGGTGCTCGGCCACAACGGCACGATCGGCTGGGGTTTCACCACCACCAACCTCGACAGCCAGGACCTGTTCATCGAGAGGATCGATCCGACCGACCCCAACCGCTACATCACGCCCGACGGTGCGCGGCCGTTCGCCGTGCGCGACGAGACGATCAACGTCGCCTGGGGCGATCCGGTGGCGTTGCGCGTGCGCGAGACGCGGCATGGCCCGGTGATCGACGATTTCATGCGCCGCGCCGACGACCTCACGCCGCAGGGCCACGTGCTGGCGCTGCAGGCCACCGCGCTCGACGGCAACGACACCTCGGCCGAGGGGTTCGGCCGCATCGGGCTGGCGCAGAACTGGGAAGATTTCCTGAACGCGGCGCGCAAGATCGTCTCGCCCATGCAGAACATGGTCTATGCCGACACCGCGGGGAACATCGGCCTGGTGTCGCCGGCGCACGTGCCGATCCGGCGCAAGGGCGACGGCTCGATGCCGGTGCCGGGCTGGACGTCGGACTTCGATTGGGCCGGTTTCGTACCGTTCGACGAGCTGCCACGGATCTACAATCCGCCGAGCGGCATCATCGTCAACGCCAACGCACGCGTGGTGCCCGACGACTACCGTCACTTCATCACCCGCGATTGGGGCGAGCCCTACCGCCAGCTCCGCGCCAACCAGCTCCTGCGCGAGGTCGAGCGCCATCCGGTCTACGGCATGATCGTCATGCAGGCCGACAATCTCACCGGCGACGCCGCCGGCATGCTGCCGCTCTTGCTGAAGGGGCCGCCGCGCAACGGCCGCGCCGCCCGGGTGCACGAGCTGATGAGCCGCTGGAACCGCTTCATGCTGGCGAACCGCGCCGAGCCGCTGATCTATACGGCGTGGATCTGGCAGCTGCAGCGCGGCCTGCTGGCCGACGAGCTGGGCGAGGACCTCTTCGAGACGATGGTCATGCCTGACGTGCCGCTGATGATGCGCATCGTCCGTGACAAGCCCGGCTGGTGCGACGACGGCGGCACGCGCCAGACCGAGACCTGCGAGGATCAGATCGCGCTCGCACTCGACCGTGCGCTGGACTGGATCGCCCGCCGCCAGGGACCCGACATCGACAAATGGCAGTGGGGCCGCGAACACTTCGCCGCGCATCGCCATCCGCTGTTCGATTCGGTGCCGCTGCTGCGCGATCTCGCCTCCGTACGCTTTGCCTCAGACGGCGGCGCGCAGACGCTCAACCGCGCCCATCCCTCCTACCGCGGCGGCCGGCCGTTCGACGCCGTGCTCGGCCCCGCCTACCGCGGCGTCTATGATTTCAGCGACCTCGACAACAGCCGTTTCGCCATGCCGCTCGGGCAGTCCGGCAACATGCTCTCGCCGTGGGCGCGCAACTTCGTCGACCGCTGGCAGACGCTGGGCTACGTCGAGATCACCGGCACCCACGCCGAAGTCGCCCGCACCGCCGTCGGCACGATAACCCTGTCGCCGCCGACGCGGTGACCCAGGCCCATTGACGCGCGTCCCGCGAGAACCAATATTCAACCGATGTTCGACACCGCTCGCCTTCCCTGCTCGCGAATGCGCCAGCCCCTTCGACCGGACGGGGCGGAAGGATGACGCGCGGGCGATAACCGCCTGATCGGTCTCTCCAGCCCTTCCGCGCGAAGGGCTTTTTCATGTCCGCACACGACACGATGGAGAGATCCCATGGCCAAGTTTCTGATCACCAGCGCACTTCCCTACGTCAATGGCGTAAAACATCTCGGCAACCTCGTCGGGTCGCTCTTGCCGGCCGACATCCATGCGCGTTTTCGCCGGCAAACCGGGCACGAGGTGCTGTTTCTCTGCGGTACGGACGAACACGGTACACCCACCGAGCTCGCAGCTCAGGCGGCGGGATCGCCGATCGCCGAGTATTGCGCGCGCCAGCACGCGATCCAGGCCGACATCTACCGTCGCTTCGGCCTCTCGTTCGATCACTTCTCGCGAACCTCGGGCGCCGCCAACCGACTGCTGACACAAGAACTCTTCCGGCGCCTCGATGCCGCCGGCCATATCGAGCCGCGCGTTATTCGGCAGGCCTATTCATCCACCGACAAGCGCTTCCTTCCCGACCGCTACGTGATCGGCACCTGCCCCCATTGCGGCAACCCGAACGCCCGTGGCGACCAGTGCGAAAGCTGCACGCGCCTGCTCGACCCTGACGATCTCCTGTCGCCACGCTCGGCGATCTCCGGCGCGACCGATGTCGAATTCCGTGAGACGCGGCACTTGTTCCTAAAACTGTCGGCGTTCGAGGGCCGCCTGCGGCGATGGATCGAAACCCGACACGATTGGCCAACGCTGGTGCGTTCGATCGCGCTCAAGTGGCTCGATGAAGGTCTCAAGGACCGTTGTATCACACGCGATCTCGCCTGGGGCGTACCGGTGCCCAAGCCGGGCTTCGAAGACAAGGTCTTCTATGTCTGGTTCGATGCGCCGATCGGCTACATCGCGGCGGCGGTCGAGTGGAGCGAGGCGGCGCCGGAACGCGACTGGCGCGCCTGGTGGCAGGGCGGCGATGACGTGCGCTACGTGCAATTTCTCGCCAAGGACAATGTGCCCTTCCACACCATAAGCTTTCCCGCGACGATCCTTGGATCGGGTCTTCCGCTCAAGCTCCCCGATCTCATCAAGGGCTTCAATTGGCTCACCTTCGAAGGCGGCAAATTCTCCACCAGCGCGCAACGCGGGATATTTACCGACACGGCTTTGGCCTTGCTCCCCGCCGACACCTGGCGCTGGTGGCTTGCCGCCAATTCGCCGGAGAATGCCGATGCCGACTTCACGGTCGAACGTTTCGTCGAGGGTGTGAACAAGGACCTAGCCGACACCTTCGGCAATCTCGTTAACCGCTGTCTCGCCTTCGCTGCTGCCCGGTTCGACGCCACGGTGCCCGTTGGCGATGCAGGACCAGCCGAGGATGAGCTCGCCGCTGAACTCGAGAGGCATCTGAGGAGGTTGCGTGGACATCATGAGGCGTCGGCTCTTCGCAAGGCGACCGAAGAAGTCCGCGCGATCTGGAAGCTGGCAAACGCCTATCTCACCGAGGCGGCACCGTGGACCGTCATCAAACACGATCCGGGACGGGCCGCTACGGCCGTGAGCACGGGCATCAACCTCGTCCGGGTGGCAGCGTTGACAGGCTGGCCCTTCATTCCTTCGGCCGCGGCGGAGGTCTTGCGAAGTTTGGGGGAAGACGCGGAGTTCGTGCCATGGGTAGAGGACGGCAAAGAGGCACTCTCAGCAATCCCAGCGGGGCGGCGCTTTTGTGTTCCGTGCCTGTTGTTTCCGAAGGTTTCTGCTGGCGACCTGGCTAGCGCGGCTTGTCGCCCGCCAGCGTGATGCGGTGCATCACCCGACGGTAGCCGTGATAGTCGTTGATCGGATTGTGCATGGCGCAGCGGTTGTCCCAGAACGCCAGCGAGCCCACGTCCCAGCGGAAGCGACAGGTGAATTCCGGCCGGGTCTGGTGCTCCCACAGGAATCTCAGCAGCGGCAGGCTCTCCTTCTCGGTCCAGCCCTCGATATGCGCGGTGTGCGCGTCGGACGTATAGAGCGCCTTGCGGCCGGTCTCGGGATGGGTGCGCACGATCGGGTGCGCGGCGGTCAGGACCTTGAGTTCCTGCCCGGCCGCCTTCATGCGGTCCTCTCGGGTCTTGGAGACATCGGCCTTGGCCGAGGAACTGACGCCCATCAATCCATCGAGCGTCTTCTTCAGCCCGTCCGACAACCCTTCATAGGCAAGGTACTGGTTGGCGAACATGGTGTCTCCGCCGTAGGGGGGCACCTCGCGCGCCAGCAGCATGCTGCCCATCGGCGGCACCGGCAGATAGGTCGTGTCGGAGTGCCAGATGCCGCCAAAATTGTTGCGCTCGTGTTCGAGCTTGATCACCGGCGTGATCAGCGGCGATTCGGGCAGGCCCTTGAGCTGCGGATACTCGATCGGCTCGCCGAACTTTTTGGCGAAGGCGACCTGCTGATGCGGCGTGGCCTTCTGATTGCGCAGGAAGATCACGAGATGGTCGAGCAACGCCTGGCGCATCTCGCCGACCACGTCGTCTTCCAGCTCACGCGAGATATCGACGCCGTGGATCTCCGCGCCCAGGGCGCCGGAGATCGGCCGAACCTCGATGTGGCGATAGTTTCGCATCTTCATTCCTTCGCCCACGGGGGCAGCGTCTTGGCCATGAAATGTCCGATGCCTTCGCGCGCCTGCGGCCGGCGCAACAGGCCGACGAGGCTTTCAGCGGCATCATCGAGCACGGCCCGATCATCCTCCGTGGCGCAGCTCAGCACCAGGCGCTTGACGGTGGCCAGCGCCTGCGGTTCCAGCTTCAGGACATCGTCGATCACGGCCCGCAAGGTCCGGCTGATCTCGGCCGTGGTGACGCAGAGATGGCGGCCGACGCCCAGGCGATGGGCTTCGGCCGCGTCGATCACCCGGCCGGTGACCGCGAGATCGCGCGCCGCGCCCTCGCCGATGCGGCGCACCACGAACGGGATGATCTGCGAGGGAATGAAGCCCACCTTGGGCTCCGGCATGCCGAAGCGCGCGCTGTCGTGCAGGATCACCACGTCGGAGCAGCAGGCCATTCCGAAGCCGCCACCCACCGCCGAGCCCTCGACGATGGAGATCGTGGCCTGCGGCAGATTGTCGAGCGCCAACAGCGCATCGCCGAACTGGCGATAGGCAGGCACCAGCGGGTCAGCCGCCCCGTTGTCGGGCCGGGCGGGCATGTCGGCCATGGCATCGAGATCGCCGCCCGCGCAGAAATGGCCGCCGGCGCCACGCAATATCAGCACACGGCAGCTCTGGTCTTCGCGCAGACGGGTAAACGCATCCTCGAGCTCCAGCATCATGGCATGGGTGAGCGCGTTTCGGCGTTCCGGGCGGCTGAGGACCAGCCGCGTCACCGCGCCGTCGCGCTCCAGCCTGATGTTGGCATAGTCGGCCATGGGCAAAGTCTTAGCCGGCGGTTATCGTAGCAACAAGATGATGCGTTTCGTGGTTCCGCTGCTCGCAGCGATGGTCGCGACCGTCGAGGCGTCGGCGCAGGAATGGGGTCAGGTCTCGACTCCGACCGCAGGCCCTCCCCAGTCGATCGGCTTCTACACGGCCGGCTGCCTGCAGGGTGCGCAGGCCTTGCCGCTCGACGGTCCCGGCTACGAGGTGATCCGCATCAGCCGCAACCGCTATTGGGGCCAGCCCGTCACACTCGACTTCATCAAGACGCTGTCGGAGAAGGTGCGCGCCGCGGGCCAGGCGCCGCTTTACATCGGCGATATCGGCCAGCCGCGCGGCGGCCCTGCGGTCTCCGGCCATGCCAGCCACCAGACCGGCCTCGATGCCGATATCTGGTTCGAGCGCCAGCCCGGGCTGCCTCAGGCGCCGGCACAGCGGGAGAATCCCAGGCTGCGCTCGCTGGTGCGCGCCGACGACAATGGCATCGAGGACGGCGTCTTCACCCAGCAGCACATAACGCTGCTGCGGCTGGCGGCCGAAATGCCCCAGCTCGACCGCATCTTCGTGAACAAGTGGATCAAGCAGCGGCTCTGCCAGACCGTCACCGGCAACCGCGCCTGGCTCAACAAGCTCGTGGTGTGGGTCGGTCACGACGAGCATTTCCACATCAGGCTCCACTGTCCGCCCGGCAACCCCCAGTGCAAGCCGCAGGCCGGCTACTATGCCGACGATGGCTGCGGCGAGCCGCTCGACCTCTGGTTCACGCGTCCCCCGGTGACGCTGCCGCCGCCCGATGCCCCGCAGGCGCCCTATCGGCCGAGGTTGCCGGCAGCTTGCGCGGCCGTGCTCAAGGCGCCTTAAATCAGGAATTGCCGCAGCGGTCCGCCCTGGTGCGCGCCTCGCCATCCAGCCAATCCAGGCCGCCGACATTGCCGGGACGTCGCCAAATCACCTGACTGCCGCTGCCGGCCTTACGGACGGTAAAGGTAGACCCTGCTTGCGAGTTTGCCGGTGTGAAGGCGATGACCGCAACACCGTCCTGGGGAAGGTCGGGCGCGGAAACCACGAATGAGCCGGCGGGCTTTGCGGCCAGGCAACCGACCATGGCGTCGAACGGCACGGCGTAATTCGCCGACCAGACGGGCGGCAGCGGCGGCGGCGCCGTACCGCTGCACGCGGCGACGCCAAGCATGAGCGAAACAGCAGCCAGGACAACCTTCACCATCACTCTCCCCCCGACTCAGATATCGACATCGACAACCACAGGCACGTGGTCGCTGAGGCCCGACCCGCACCAGGTCTCGAACGTCCCAATGCTCAATTCACGCACCCTACCGATCCACAGCGACGGCACGAAGATATAATCGATGTGATAGGTCGGCCCGTCCTTGGTGCGGTCGCGCCAATAGAGCGTGGGTTCGCTCTCCGCGCCATGCGCCTCGCCGCGGACCGCATGGTAGGCGCTGACCAGGCCGAAGCTTTCCTCGAGGATCCGGACCTTGGTCGAGTGGTTGATGCGCCAGCCCGGCTTGTCCCAGATCGTGTTGCTGTTGAGGTCGCCCGCGACCACGGCCGGCCGCTCGCCGAGGAAGCCCTTGTAGCGCGACAGCGCCCGTCGCAGCGGGCCCAACTGGTGCTTGCGGATGCCGCCGGCACTGGCGTTCTGCGCCCATACGGCCAGCAGGTTGCACTCGGTGGGGCCGTCGACATGGATCGGCGCGACGTAGCGCAACGCGGGATGATAGGACTCCGCGAGCCGCACGGCGTAGCCGTTGAAGGCGAAGACCGCGAGGCCCTTGTGCGGGTTGCGGCCAATCCAGACGGGATCGCCCTGCATCCAGGAGGACCGGGAGCGCAACCGCAGGCGCTCCGGCTCGGCACATTCGCAGACGATGGCGATGTCCGGGGTCAGATCGAGCAGCACCTCGACCTTGCGGTCGAGTGCCATGTTGCAGTTCCAGGCGACGATCCTCATGGCGCTGGAGTTTACCCCTCCAATGGTCAAAAGCAGATGCTCGCGCGAGGATAGCGAGCATGAAGAAGCTGTCGCTCGCCCTCGCCATTGGCGTTGCCGCCCTGGCGCTGCTCGCCGGATTGGCGACGGCATTTCCATTCGCCGCGATTTTCCTCCAGGTCGCCCGGGAGTCCCTGATGCCGCAAGTCATCGGCTGGGACGCGAAGAACGCCTGGGCAAAATGCGACGGTGCCATCGGCGGAACGGTGGATTGGCCTTCGCAGTCCGCCTTGGCCTGTGCCGCCATGCATATGTGCGCCAACGAAGCCACCTTGACGTCCGAGCAACGCACTTTGCTGGTAACGGCCATCCGTCGCCTGCCCGATTGCGGCGATCCGTGAACGTTGACTCCCCGCCACACTTTGGCAAGCATCAAAGTATGAAGGAAGGTCCCGACGTCTCGATCGTTGCCGCGCTGATCGGCGATCCCGCCCGTGCCAACATGCTGATGGCGCTGATGTCGGGTCTCGCCTTGAGCGGCACCGAGCTCGCGTCCGAAGCGGGCGTCACGCTCTCCACGGCAAGCGGCCATCTCTCCAAGCTCGAGAGCGCGGGCCTCGTGGCCGCGAGCAAGCAAGGCCGCACCCGCTATTTCCGTTTCGCCGATCCCGACGTCGCGGCCGCAGTCGAGGCCCTGATCCCGATCGCCACCCGCATCGGCCATCTGCGCAGCCGTCCTGGGCCGCGCGACCAGGCGATGCGCCAGGCACGGTCGTGCTATGACCATCTCGCCGGCCGCCTGGCTGTCGCCCTGCTCGACCGCTGGCTGGCGCGCCGGGTGCTGAGCCAAAGCGGAGATACCCTGAAGCTCACGAACTCCGGCCGCCGACGCCTGGAACGTCTGGGGGTCGACATCGCCACCCTGGAGCACGCCAAGCGGCCGATGTGCCGGACCTGCATCGACTGGAGCGAGCGGCGGCGGCATCTCGGCGGCGGACTGGGCGCCGCGATCCTGGACCACGTGCTCGAGCGACGCTGGGCGGTGCGCGAGGGGCGCAGCCGCGTGGTGCGATTCAGCCCGCGCGGGGAGCAGAGCTTCGTGCGCTGGTACTCAGGAAAGTGAAGGGCACGAACGGCACGCGTTCGCGCCGGGACACGCGCGGCAGCAGCCCCGCGACCGCCTCCTTGAAATGCACGGTCTTCTCGTGCGCGGCCCAGCCCGCCGCGTCGACATAAAGCTCGAAGACGAAGAACAGCGCCGGATTGCTGGGCGAGCGATAGGGCAGGAAAAGTTTGACGCCGGGCTCGGCCATCGTGGGCTCCGCCATCACGTCGAGGATGGTGGCGACACTATCCTCGTCGCCCGGCTTGGCCTCGATCGTGATCGCCACGACGAAGCCGTCATTGAGGTCGGTTGGTGTGAAGCTAGGTGTTTGCATGGCCGGAGAATGCCACGTCGCCTGCCCTGGATACTTTGGTCACGGTCAAACTGTGCCTGTTCGACGTCGCTACTCCCCCTGCCCCAGCAAAGTGCCGGCGCGGCGCGACAGACGGAAGAACCATTGGAAGATCTGGAAGCCGATGATCAGGTAGGCCACCGACAGGGCGAAGGCGATGCCGAGCATGTCCCAGTGCACCGTCTTCTCGGCCAGGATGGCGCGCATGCCTTCGAACACATAGGCCGGCGGCAGGCCCCAGGAGATGACTTGTAGCCAATGCGGCAGCACCGTCACCGGATAGTAGACGCCGCTCACCGGCATCAGGATGAACACGGCGGCCCAGGCGAAGCTTTCCGCACTCTGACCGACGCGCATGATCATGCCCGACATGGCAAGCCCGATCGACCAGGAGAACATCTGCAGGATGGCGAAGAAGGCGACCAGCGGCAGGCCGAGCGAGTAGATCGAATAGCCGAAGAAGGCCCATGCCATCAGCGACACCGGAACCAGCCCGAGCAGCGTACGCAAAAGGGCCGCGATGATGATGCCGGTCGCCATCTCCCAGGAGCGGATGGGGCTCACGAACAGATGGCCGAGGTTGCGCGACCACATCTCTTCGAGAAAAGCGATCGAGAGCGAGAGATTGCCGCGCACCACCACTTCCCACAGCAGCAGGCCGGACAGCAGGACACCCGCCGCCTGGGCCACGAACGAGGCCTGGGGCAGCAGGTACTGGGTCATGAATCCCCACATCACCATCTGCACGGCGGGCCAATAGATGGAATCGACGAGCCGCATGATCGAGCTGCGCCAAATGTAGATATGGCGCATCACCAGGGCGTAGATCCGCTCGGCCGAACCGCTCACGACGCCGCCTCCTTTTTGCCAAGCGCGTCGAGATCACGGCCGCGGCCGCGCGCCATGTCCAGGAACACCTCTTCCATGTCTTCGCGACCGAAACGCTCGATCAGCTCGCGCGGGCTGCCGCGCTCGAAGACGCGGCCGGCCTGCAGCAGGATCACGTCGTCGCACAACCGCTCGACCTCGCTCATGTTGTGCGAGGCGAGCATGATGGTGGCATGGGTCTCGTACTGGTAATCCTTGAGGTAGCCGCGCACCCAGTCGGCGGTGTCAGGATCGAGGGAGGCCGTCGGTTCGTCGAGCAGCAGAACCTCGGGACTGTTGATCAGCGCCTTGGCGAGCGCCACGCGGGTCTTCTGTCCGGCCGAGAGCTTGCCCGACTGACGGTCAAGGAACGGCCCGATCTGCATATGCTCGGCGATCTCCTCGATGCGGCGCGCCAGGTCCTTGACGCCGTAGAGCCGGCCGTAGAACAGCAGGTTCTGGCGAACCGTCAGCCGATGCGGCAGGTCGACATAGGGCGAGGAGAAGTTCATGCGCGGCAGGGCGGCGTAGCGTCGCTTCAGCATATCGACGCCCAGCACGCGGATCTCGCCCGCCGTCGGTTCGAGCAGCCCCAGCAGCATGGCGATGGTCGTGGTCTTGCCCGCGCCGTTGCCGCCCAGCAGCCCGAGCACCGCGCCGCGCGGCACCGAGAAGGTCAGATCGTCGACCGCGACGACCTCGCCGTACACCTTGCGCAGGTGCCGGACATCGATGGAGGGGCTGTCGGGCATGGCCGCATCATAGCGCCTTGATCGCGGCTTCGATGCGGTCGAGACCTTTGCTCAGCCGCTCTGCACCAGAGGCGAAACAGAGGCGTACGTTGCCTTCTCCGCCCGGCCCGAACGCCTCGCCCGGCGCCAGGCCGACCTTGTAGTCCTTCGCCAGGCTCTTGCAGAAGGCCATGGTGTCGCTCACGCCGTCGACAGCGAAGAAGGCATAGAACGCCGCTTCGGCCCGCGCGATGGTGATGCGCGGATGGGCCGACAGGCGCTGGAAGACCAGCTCGCCGCCGGACCGGCAGCGCTCGACCATCTCGGCGATGAAGCCGTCGCCTTTTTCGAGGGCCGCAATCGCCCCCCTCTGCAGGAAATGCGGCACACCCGACGTGTTGATCTGCACCAGCTTGGCGAATTGCTCCCCCAGGCGGGCGGGATGCGTCAGCCAGCCGACCCGCCAGCCCGTCATGGCCCATGGCTTGGAGAAAGAGTTGAGCACGATCAGCGGATCGTCCGGCCCGGCCTGCTCGAGGAACGAGGGCGCGACAGGCCGGGTGTAGATCAGGCGTGCGTAGACTTCGTCGGCCATGATCCACACGCCGCGCTTCTTGGCGAAGTCGAGCAATGCGCGCTGCTCGTCGGAACTCATAATCCAGCCCGTGGGATTACCGGGCGAATTGACGAAGATCGCGCGCGTACGCTCGTCGACCGCGTCGAACACCTTCTGCAGGTCGAGCGTCCAGCGGCCGTCCGGCTTGCGGTCGAGCGCCACGTATCTGGGCTCGCCCCGGACCAGCCGGGTCGCCGAGGTGATGTTCGGCCAGATCGGCGAGACGATGACGATATTGTCGCCGGGATCGACCAGAAGCTGGCACGACAGCAGGATCGCCTGCATGCCGCCCGTCGTGACCGTCAGCCGGTCGACGGGGCATTTGATGCCGTAGAGGCGCTCGGTGTAGGCCGAGAGTGTCGCGCGCAGCTCGGGGATGCCGCGCTGCCAGGTATAGAACGTCTCGCCGGCCTGCAGGCCCTTGGCTGCCGCGTCGCGCACGAAGTCGGGCGTCACGAGGTCGCCCTCGCCGAACCACAGCGGCACCACCTCGGGATCGCCGAACACGCTCATCGCCACTTCCGAGATCGGCGTCTCCGAAAGGCCGGCGATCGAGCCACTTAGCGTCGCACCTACGCCCGGCAGGTGAAAACGGGGATCAGTCTGCATGCATCGGACCTAGCGCATCGGCAGCGCTTTCGCCAGCCGGCGACATGCCGACAATTGTTGACGGTGAGGCCAAGCCTGACTTATCGCTAGCGAGCGTGCACAGCGGACGAAATTAGGCGGACGAAGCACCCATGAAGCGCCTTGCTCTTGCATTGTCGATGGCCGGCCTGGCGGCGGGCTGCGCGGTGCCGGCCAAGAACATGGATCGCGTCCAGGCCGGCATGAGCAAAGACCAAGTGCAGTCCATCATGGGCCAGCCCATTGCCGAAACCCATTCGCCCGGCAAGGAATGCGCCTACTACACGCTGCTCAAGGATTTCTGGAGCCGCGTGCCGTGGAGCCTCTCCGACCGCTATTACGTCTGCTACGACGACGGCAAGGTCGAATCCTTCGGCAAGGTCGGGGCGTCAACGCCGGGATGACAGGCCCGTGAGCGCGCGATACGCTAAGGGTAGGGAGTGGGTATGACAGTCGACACCAAAGAATCGATGCTGCAGACATGGTTGGCCGAGCAGTACAGCTCTGAATACGCCGACGGACGCCGCTGCGACGAACTGCAATATCTGCAGTGCAAGCTGATTCTGAAGCCCGACCGCTTCACCTCGGCCCGCGTCTTCAAGGAATACGCCGCCCTGGTGCAGCGCGCCGCCGAAGCCACCGGAATCGGCTATCATCACACGCCGAAATCGCAGCAGCGGCCCGAGGTGCGCGAGGTGCTGTTCCTCGATACCGGGGGCTTCCACCTCTACAACAACGCCTTCATCGTGCGCCGGCGCATCGCCTACGAGGACGGCTTCGCGATCGGCGATCCCGAGATCGTTTTCAAGTACCGCAGCGACGACATGGCGAAGGCCCAGGCGATCGACGTGCGGCCGCACATCGACGGCAAGTACAAGATCAAGTTCAAGCTCGAGGTGATGCCGCTCAAGGAGCGGATCGGCGGCATGCGGCGGCTGCTCTCGCACAATGTCGAGTTCGGCCTCAGCCAGGCGCCCCAGGCCGAACGCGTGGTGATGGCCTCGCTCGGCCATATGTCGTTGCCCGAGCTCACCAGCATCTTCCCGCCGCTGGCCACGATCTCGTGCGACGGTCCGGACGACGTATCGCTGGTCAACCAGTGCATCGTCGAGGAACTGTTGCAGGACATCTGCCTGCTCGATTTCGGCCACCACTCCGCTGCCACCGCCAATCTCGCTTTGTGGCGCTCGCGCGGCGACCATCATCCCTTCGTCGGCGAGTTCGCCTACCAGCTCCGCTTCGACGGTCCCACCGGCATCAGCCCCAAGTCGCTGCAGGCCTGCGAGCGTTTCTTCCTGGAGCTGCAGCAGGTCTCGGCCGACTGGCTGGCGCTCACCACGACCAAGACCGGCGCGGTCTATCGCTTGAAGGGCAACCCTCCTCAAGCGCACGAATGAGCGATCAAGCCGCTTTGTCAGCGCCGCCTCCACCCTCACTGGGACGGGTCTTTTGGGTCTTCCTGGTGATGGGCGCCACCAGCCTGGGCGGCGGCGTGGTCGGCTACCTGCGCACCGGCCTGGTCGTGCGCCAGCGCTGGCTGGACGACATCACCTTTGTCGAGCTGCTGTCGATCAGCCAGACCCTGCCCGGGCTCAACGCCACCAACATGGCGATCCTGGTCGGCGACCGCCTGCGCGGCGGATGGGGCGCCCTGTTGGCCACTCTGGGCATGTGCCTGCCCGGCGCGACGCTTATGACCGCGGCGGCCTATGCCTACGGGGTCGGCGGTGACGATCCCTGGTCGAAAGCCTTTTTGCAAGGCATCGCCGCCGGTGCCGTCGGCTTGATCCTGGTGGTGATGGTGCAGCTTGGCGCCAAGGTGCTGAAGACCGCTGCAGACTACGTCTTCGTGCTCGCAACGGCTGCCGCGGTCGCGGGCTTCGGGGTCCAGGTACCCTATGCCCTGGTGGTCGCCGGCGCTGTCGCCATCTGGTGGCACCGCCCGCGCGACAGGCAGGGCAGCAAATGAAGCAGCTCGGCGACATCGCGGGGGTCTTCGCCTACCTCTCCCTGCTCACCGTCGGCGGCGGCATGGCGGCGTTCCCCGAGCTCAAGACGCTCTCGGTCGATACCTATCACTGGATAACGTTTCCCGAAATGCTGCACTTCTACAGCCTGGGCCAGCTCGCACCCGGTCCCAACATGATGATGGTGGCCTCGATCGGGGCCGTGGTGGCGGGTCTTCCGGGCGCAGCGGTCGCCCTGATTGCCTTCTTCCTGCCCACCGGCCTTTTGACCTTCGGTGTCGGCCGGCTGTGGAACCATCTCGCCACCTGGCGCTGGCGGCCGGCCATCCAGGTCGGGCTGGGCTCGGTCGCGGTCGGTCTGGTGCTGGCCGGCGCCGTCATCATGGGCCGCGGCGCGCTCACCGACTTGCTCTACGTGGCGCTGGCCGTCGTCGTGTTCTTCCTGCTGCTGAAGACCAAGCTCAATCCGGCCTATCCGATCGTGGCGTCGGGCCTGATCGGCCTGCTGGCGCACTGGCTCGAATACGCGCCCGCGACCTAGCGGCCGGCGACCTTTCCCTTCTTTGCGCCCTCGGCCGGGCCGCACGACGTGCGCGGCACGCCGATCGCCGCAACCTTGCCGCCCGCGGTGAGGCAACCTTTGTTCCACTCGCCGGCCAACGTCTCGCCCTCGATCTGGGCGACGCCGTAGCCTTGCGGCACGTCGTCGGCATAAAAGCCGTCGAAGCGGACAGTCTCGTTCCAAACGTAGTGCCCTTCGCCCTCCCGCTTGCCGTCACGGTACGTGCCGGTGAAACGGTCGATGGGGCGACCGTGCTCGAACCACTGCGCCTCGCCGCTGCCGGTCGGCAGGCCGGCATGGCAAGCGCCCTTCCAAACGACCTTGTCTTCGGGTTCCGGATGCCAGTCCCACATACGGCAACCCGCCTCGGTGTCGAACAGCCAGGTGCCGCTGTCGCAAGGCTTGGTCCAGCTGATCTGTATCGAGTCCGGCTCGCCCGGCGGGCAATCGGGCTTGGCCTGCGTCAAGGCGACCTGCTGCGCAAAGGCGGACCCGCTGGCCAGCAGCAGGATCGAGGTCATGATAACAGGTAAAATTCGCATGGAGCGCCCCGCCGCCGCCTTTGGCGGCTGTATGAAAAGAACGCCTGAACCCGTCGACAAGTTGCTGTTATTTCGGTTCCGCATCTTGTCGGCGTCAGGTCTCAATTAGGGCTTCCCCGGGGCAAGACAATGTGGGTTTTCACACATCCGTAGAATGTCGTGCGAATGTGCAAACGACGATCGAAATATGCTACCGCTAGTTGGATGGCCATTCTGATCCTGGGCCTTGTCCTTTTCCTCGGTATCCACACCCTCACCACGATGCGCACGACGCGCGCGGCGGTGATCGGCCGGCTGGGCGAAGGTCCCTACAAGGGCCTTTACTCGCTGGTATCGGCGGTCGGCCTCGTGCTGATCGTCTGGGGTTTTGGCCGCTATCGCAGCGCCGGGTACATCCAGGTCTGGAACCCGCCCTTCGCGATCTTTCATCCCATCGCGCTGGTGCTGCTGTGGTTCGCCTTCGTGGCGCTGGCTTCAGCCTACGCGCCGCCCAGCAAGATCAAGGCTGCGCTCCGTCATCCCATGCTTGTCGCCGTCAAGACCTGGGCGCTTTCTCACTTGCTGGTGAATGGCGATCTGGGTTCGATGCTGCTGTTCGGCGCCCTGCTCGCCTGGGCCGTCTACGATCGCATCGCCGCCAAGCGACGCGGCGATGCGGGCGCCCCGCCGGTTGCGGGCTTCGGTCGCAACGATGCGATCGTGATCGCGATCGGCACGGTGGCTTACTTCCTTATCCTCTGGCTGCACGAATCGTTGATCGGCGTCGCCGCCGCTTAGGCGTCGAAACTTGCAGCACGGTTGATGCGCCCGATCATTCGCTCGTGAAGGGCCACACCACAAAGTCGCCGCAATGCTCGTCAGGATGGCGCGCGTCCGCAAGGACACGTCGTAAAAGTAGTATAGTAACAAGGAGAACAACCGACATGAACCGTCCCCTCATCGTCCTCGCCCTCGTCCTCGCCGCTGCGGCCACGCAAGCCGAGGCTCGTTCACCGATCGGCGGCGCGACCATGCCGCGCGATGCCCTGACGGCCGACCCGCTCGGCCCGCGCAGCGAGCCCACCGTCACCGTGGCCCAGGCGGTCGCGCGCACGCAGATCGAGAAGAGCGGCTACTCGTCCGTGCGCGGCGTGTCGCGCGGCACCGACGGCACCTGGCATGCCGTGGCGCGCAACGCCGGCAATACGCCCGTCGCCGTCGTGCTCGACAACCAGGGCAGGGTCGTCGAGGCGCGCTAGGCGTCTCCCGACTTTGGCGAAACACCGGCCCGCCCCGTTTCGACGGGGCGGGCTTTTCGTTTCGCCGTCAGATCACGCGGCGCTATCGTGCGCAGCCAGCATGAGGAGAAGTTCGCATGACCGACGATTACCAGCGCCGCAGCTACGGCGAGATCTCCGTAGGGACCGGCGAGAAGCCCGGCATCGTCGTGGTCGATTTCCAGCTCGGCTTCACCGACCCGCAATATCCGCTGGGCGGCGCGCCGCTGGTCATGCGCGCGCTCGAGAACACGGCGAAGCTCCTGCAAGTCGCGCGGCGGGTCGGCGTGCCGGTGGCGGTGTGCAACACCGCCTACATGAACGAGCGCGAGATGCCCTACTGGAAGATCACGGCGGTCAAGCAGACCTTCCTGCACGATCACCCGAGCACGGCGCTCGATCCGCGCATCTATGAGCCGGGCTACGACCTCAAGGTGACCAAGAAGGGCCCGTCGATCTTCTTCGAAACCGGAGTCGCCAATTACTTCATGAAAGAGCGGGTCGACACGATGATCGTGACCGGCTGCAACACTTCGGGCTGCATCCGCGGCAGCGCGCTCGACGCCTTCAGCCACCGCTTCCGCACGCTGGTACCCGAGGATTGCGTCGGCGACATCGAGGAGCAGCCGCACAAGGACAATCTGCGCGACATCGGCCGGCGCTATGTCGATGTCACGGACCTGGCGTTCTGCGTCGACTACCTGGAGCGATGGGGCAAGCGCAACAGCGCCTGAGCTAGCCGCCGTTCTGGCAGACGTCGACCCATTCCGCCTCGACCAGTTCGGCCATGCGCAAGGGATTGATGCGGAGCGCGCTCCGCGTCGAGCCGGCGGCCGGCACCACCTCGTCGAAGGCTTTTAGCGAGACGTCGCAATAGATCGGCAGCGGCGTCGCCAGCCCGAAGGGACAGACACCGCCCACCGGATGGCCGGTGATCGCCGCGACCTCCTCCGGCGCCAGCATCCGCGGCTTGCCGCCGAAGGCCGCCTTGACCTTTTTGTTGTCCAGCCGGGCGATGCCGCTGGTGACGAGCAGGAGATTGCGGTCCTTCACGCGCAGCGACAGGGTCTTGGCGATCTGCGCCGGGGCGACGCCATGACCTTCGGCCGCCAGCGCCACCGTGGCGGTGCTGCCGTCCAATTCGACGACGGCGATGTCGGGCGCTCGCGTCGCCAGGAAAGCACGTACTGACTCAAGGCTCATGCTCACGACTCTCTAGACAGGGACGATACCAACTAGCATGGACAACGCGATCAGGGCATAGCAGCGTTCGGCCTGAAGGAGACGACCATGCTTTGCAAAGTGACCGGCTGCCTCGCGCTGTCATTTCTCGCGGCGAGCGCTGCCTGGGCCCAATCCCCTGCCCCGATCAATACCGTCCAGTATGTCTGCGACCAGGGCAGGACGTTGGTCGTCCAATACTTCACCGGCGCCGTGCGCACCGCGCCCAACGGCATGCCGCTGCCCGGCGGGCATGTGATCGTGACCCAGGCCGACGGCACGACCCATACCCTGCAGCAGACGGCGTCGGGCTCGGGCATCCGCTACGCCAATGAAAGCCAGACGTTCGTGTTCTGGAGCAAGGGCGACGGCGCCTTCGTCGAGGAAGGGCCGAGCCAGACCGAGACCTATTCGAACTGCATGGGGCAATCGAATTGAGGGGCCGCGCTTACAGCTGAAAGTACAGAAACCCGCCCGCGCCGATCAGCGTGAGGGCGATGCCGAAATGCTTGAAGAAGCGTATCGACTGCGCCTCCAGTGATTTCTCGTCACGAAAGGCCGCCCGCTCGGCGTGCGACATCTCCGCCTTCCGCCTCACCTGCCGCGCGAAGAAGCCCGGCGAGACACCGACGCCCACCGCACCCTCCTGTTCCAGGTCGACGCGCGCGCTGACGAACCAGATCATCAGGCCGACCACGCCGACGCCGAAGAAGCTCGCGTAGGCGACGATCATGAACGCGATCACGGCAGCGATCAGCCAGCCGCTGAGAACGACCGCCAGGCCGAGGCACGAGAGAATGCCCAGCAGTGGTACCCAGGGCACATGGGGCACGCGGAAGGGCCGAGGGACCTTGGGTTCGGCGGACCGCAGGTAGATGACCGCGGCGCAGACCAGGATGAAGGCGAAGAGTGTGCCGACGCCCACGAGCTGGCTCAGGACATCGATCGGCGCCACGGCAGCGACAACCGCGACCAGGCCGCCGATGACGAGCTGGCTGATGTAGGGGGTCCTGAACGTCGGATGGACGCGGGCGAACAGCGGCGGCAGCAGGCCGTCATTTGCCATGGCCGCGAAGATCCGGCTCTGGCCATAGAGCAGGACAAGGATGACGGTGGTGAGCCCGATCAGCGCGCCCAGCTCGATGAACAGCGAGAACCATTCGTGGCCGATAACGCGCACGCCCTTGGCCACGGGGTCGGGCACGTTCAGCTCGGCATACGGCACCAGGCCGGTCAGCACCGCGGCGACGGCAATGTAGAGGACGGTCGACGTGACGAGCGAGCCCAGGATGCCGATCGGCATGTCGCGCTGCGGCCGCCGCGCCTCCTGAGCACAGTTCGAGACGGCATCGAAGCCGATATAGGCGAAGAACACGATGGAGGCGCCGCGCAGGATGCCGCTCGGGCCGAACGACCCGAACTCGCCCGTATTGGGCGGGATGAACGGATGCCAGTTGGCGCTTCGGACATAGAAAGCGCCCAGCACGACGAAGGCCAGCACAACGGTGAGCTTCACCGTCACCATGAAATTGTTGAGGCGCGCCGACTCGCGCGTACCCAGCACCAGCAGCACGGTGATCAGCACGACGATGCCGGCGGCCGGCAGGTTGGCGATGGCCGCGGCAGTCGTGCCGTCGGCCAGGGTGACCGCCTGTCCTGTCGCGGCCGCCAGCCTGGGGTCCAGGCCGATCCCCGCGAACCTGAGCAGGCTGCTGAAGTAGCCCGACCAGCCTACGGCCACGGTCGCACCGCCCATGGCGTATTCCAGGATCAGGTCCCAGCCGATCACCCAGGCGGCCAGTTCGCCCAGGGTGGCGTAGGTGTAGGTGTAGCTGCTGCCCGACACCGGCAGGAAGGCGGAGAGCTCGGCGTAGCACAAGCCGACCAGGCCGCAAGCGATGGCCGCCAGCATGAAGGAGAGCACGATGGCGGGGCCGGCATAGAGCGCGGCGGCAGTGCCCGTCAGCACGAAGATGCCGGCCCCGATGATGGCGCCGATGCCCATGGCGGCGATGCTGAAGGGACCGAGGACTTTCGACAGACGCCGATCGGGCGAGTCCTGGGAAGCGACGATCTCGGAAACCGGCTTGCGCGACAGGACGCTCTTGAATTCCATGATCCCCCCGCTCCCTTTTGCGGCGGGAATGGCCTCTTGGGCAACGAGTCAGCGAAAGGTTGCAGTGGATTTATCATGCAACACCTCGCAACGGGTCGGCGTTCAGTCCCCGTCCTATTAGCAACCGAAGGAGAACGACCATGATCCGCACCACCCTTGCCACCCTCGCGCTGATTACCGCCGCAGGCGTGGCCCATGCCCAGATGCAGGCCCCCAGCACCCCGGGCGGCCGGGCCATGGATTCGATGCCGGGCGGCACCAGCAACCCGAGCACGGACTTCCCCAAGACGCCGTCCAATGCTTCGGCGGCCGAGGCAGCGGCCAAGTCGGCGATCGAACAGCGGGGCTATACCGGCGTGAAGAGCCTGACCCGCGATACGGCCGGTAACTGGGCCGCCAAGGCAATGCGCGACAACGTCGAGGTCGCCGTGGTCCTCGAGCCGAGCGGCAATATCAGAGAGCAGTAGGCCGAAAGGTTTCGCGACCCGACCTGGCGGGGCGGTTTACGCCTCGTTTGCGCCCCGCCAGCGCTGCGGCTTTCTCATACTTGTGTATGGACTTGTGCGCGGCTTCGGCGTCCCAATATCCGAGGCATGCGCACTCGTCTCATCCTGGCTCTCGCTTTCGTGATTGCGACCGGCTCGCCGGCGGTGGCGCAGTATGCGCCAGGCTCGATCGGCAACGGCGGACGCATGCCCGAAACCATGTCGCCCGGCGCCTTGCCGCCGCCTCCAACGCTTTCGGCTCCGACACCGGTTGCGCCTTCGGCCTCCTACGGCAGTCGCTATCCCAATACCGAAAGCTATTCCCGCGACCGCATCGAATCGCAGGGCTACAAGGTGGAGCGGATCACGCCGCAGAACAACGGCTCGTGGAAGGCCGAGACCAGCCGCGATGCCGTCCCCACGCGGCCGCAGGGCGTGCCGAGCAAGGTCACGATCTTCCCCGATGGACGAGTCCTCGAGGAACGCGAGCCCCTGACGGTCAACCCGCCCCGTCCGTAGCGATGCGATCGAGCACGGGCAGCAAATAGCGGCGGAACTGCCGGGGACTTTCCGACATCGGGAAATGTCCCAGTCCTTCCATCACCTCGAAGTGCCGCGCTTTCACCAGCCGCGCCAAGTCCGCCGCCAGCGCCGGCGTGGCGGAGAGATCGTACTCGCCCGTCAGCAGATAGAGCGGGCACTTCTCCGCGTCGAGGCCATCGAAAGCGGCGTTCCGCAGATCGCCATCGGTGAAATAGTAGTGCAGGTCGCCCAGAAAGACGGCCGGACCGCCCTGCATGTAGTGCCACAAGGTCTCCCACTTCTCGGCCTGCGGCGAGGTCGGCGAGATCAGGCAGGCAACTGTGCCCGCGGCCGCCTCCTGGCCATGGACATCGGGACGGAACAGCACCCCAAGGTCGCGCAGGCGGGTGTCGGCGCCCGGCTCGGCATGGGTGGCCGACTGCAGGCCGATAGCCGCCCGGAAATGAGCGCCGTGGCGAAGGGCCAGGTGTAGCACCGCGCGGCCGCCGATCGAGCAGCCCATCACCACGGGCCGCTCCAGCGCGAGCGCGCGCGACACCGCCATCACCGTGTCGACATAGAGATCGGTCGTGAGCCGGTAGACCTCGCTCTCGAAGCCGGGCGGCGGCGAGGACTTACCGTGCCACGGCAGGTCGAAGGCGATCACACGGTAGCGGCGCGTGATCTCGGGATCGTTCAGGAGCGCGCGATATTGCCGTCCGTCGGCGCCGGCGGTGTGCAGGCAGAGGAGCGGAATGCCCTCGCCCGCCTCCTCGAAATAAATCCGGTGCGGCTTGCCGTTGAAGTCCAGCCGCAGATAGCGCCCGACCACCGGCTCGATGACCGGCGTGCCGACGTCCGCGGATCGTTCCGCCCCAGGCGGCGGACGCAGCGCGGCGAAGAGCTGCTCAAGGAACAGCAGGTTGCGGCCATAGGCCACCATGTCGCCCTCGACCCTGAGGTGGCCCATCCGCTGCATGCCGACCAGGCTCTGGAAGCCTACGGCCGGCACCGGCCTGGCGAACTCCGCCCAGCTTTCCGATGCGGCAACAAGGCTGAAGGCGGCCCCGGGGGCGGCGCCCCGATGAACCGCAATGCGCTCGCCCACATCCACCGAAATCGCCTCGTCGCCGCTCAGAACGGCGAGCGACAAGGCGGCGAGCCGGGCGCGCCGCCGCAGCGCTTCGTTGCCGTCGAGGGCACCGCTCAGGCGCGCGAACTCGACCATGGCTCAGTTGCCGGCTTTGATGTTGGCGTCCTTGATGACCTGGGCCCACTTGGGGATATCGGCCGCGATGGCGGCGCGCGTCTCCTCCGATGTGCTGCCAACGACGTCGAGGCCAAGCGCCGCGAACTTCTTCTGCATCTCGGGATCAGCCAGCACCTTCAGCGATTCGGCGCGCACCTTGTCGATGATGGGCTGCGGCGTGCCGGCCGGCGCCAGCAGGGCAAACCACGAGGTCGCCTCGAAGCCCGGGAAGCCCGACTCATTCAATGTCGGCAGGTCGGGCGCATTGGGCGAGCGCTTGAGCGAGGTGATGCCGATGCCACGGACCCGGCCGTCCCGCACCAGCGGCAGGCTGGCGCCGGCGTTCTGGATGCCGACCGGGACCACGCCGCCCATCACGTCGGCGAGATTGGCGCCGCGATAGGGGATGTGCTCCATCTTGATGCCGGCGAGATGGCAGAACAGCTCGCCCGCCACGTGCTGGGGCGTGCCGACGCCCGGCGTGCCGTATGAAAGCTTGCCCGGATTGGCCTTGGCGTAGGCGATCAGATCGGCGAGCGACTTCACCGGCAGGTCGTTGTTGACCAGGAAGATGCTGGGCATCGACAGCGCGGTCGAGATCGGCGCCAGATCCTTCAACGGATCGAACGGCAGCGTCTGCAGGCTAGGCAGGATGGTGATGGCGGCGTTGCCCGACCACATCAGCGTGTAGCCGTCGGGGGCTGCCTTGGCGACCTTGTCGGTGCCGATGGCGCCCGAATTGCCGGAGACGTTCTCGACCACCACCGGCTGCCCCCAGGCCTCCGAGAATTTCTGGGCGAACATGCGGCCGGTGACGTCGGTGGCGCTGCCGGCGGTGAAGCCCACGACCAGCCGCACCGGTTTCTCGGGCCAATTGGTCTGGGCGGCGAGCGGATTGACCGCGCACGCCAGCAAGAGAGCAACGGAGCAAAGCGACAAACGCATGCGAATTCCTCCCGCGGCGATCTTGATGTCGCCGTCGAGCGTCATCTTGGCATATCGCCATCGATCGCGGGAGGAAACCTACCGGCGCTTTCGCGCGGCGGCCGGGCTGGAGGTCCGGCGTCCGCGCCGCGCAGCGGCCGGCTTCTTGCCGCCGCCGCGCGTGAACCGGATGTTGAAGCTCTCGCCACCCTTGACGCTGACGCCGGCATCGCGCGCCGTCAGCTTCATCGACAACGGCATCGCCCGGTGGGACTGCGACAGGATCTGGGTAGCAAGCTTGGGCAATGCCGCGATCCTGCTGCCAAGCGACGCGCGCTGGTTCGTCCAATGCTCCCAGTACAATACCCAATCCTCGGTGACGTGGAGCACGGCCCCCTCGAGGCCTTTTGGGCGGTCCTGTTGCAGATCCTTGGCGAAGTTGAAAAGGCCGGAGGCGAAATCGAGGGCCGTCATTTTGGCGGGACGGGTGCCGGCAAAGACCTGGGTAAAGCCGGTCATCCAGTCCGCCTGGTCGGCGAACAGGTAGTACGGCGTGTCGAATTTCAGGCTCTCGGCCAGCGCGCTGGGGAAGCTGCCTTCGCTTGGCGGGACGCCGAACACCGTCGAATGCAACGAGGAGCAGGCCCGGCCGGGGACCGTCAGCTCGGTATCGTCGTAGGCCTGCCGGGTGCGGTAGAAGACGAGCGCGATTTCGTCCGGTACGCCGCTTGGCTTGTCGAGCGGCATTACGGTCGGCAGATAGGCGGTAAGCCCATGCAGGCTCTGCAGCTGCGCGGTCACGGGAATGAAGGTGCTGCCCAGCGCCGTCAGAAAGTCCCGAGGGGCCAGGCTGCCCAGCCGGAAGCCGCGCCACACGCGAACGGCATCGGGTGGAACTTTCGCAGCGGACTCGTTCTTCGCGTCAACCATGGCTACACGACGATGAGGCCCGCGCTGCTATCCAGTGCGTAGACCTCACATTGCATTCAGTCGGCACATTGCCCCCAATTCAGCAATGAGCATGGTGTGTGGACGCGGTCGGTCGCCTGTGACGCAACCGATCGCAGCACGCTTATGCAACCATCAATACCGATTTGTTCTAGAAATACAAGTGTATGAAAGCGCATACCGTCCCGCCGATGCGGGGCAGCCCTATCCTGCCCGCAATGTCTTTATCTTCTTCCCGCCAGCGCCCGGTTTTGCCGCGCCTGATAGAGCTGGTTAGGTACCGCGACCGCGCTGCCGGCGAATGTGAGTTTTATCACCTTCAGCGTATTTGACAGCAGGACGTCACGTTGCGCGCGGCCTCGACCACCGCCGTCGGCTGCAGGCCATTCAACTCTTGGCAGCGACCTTGCCAGCCAGGTCGGTGAGGCTCCTTGCCAGGGAGACGAACTCGCTGGGCATCATCACGATGGTCATGGTGTTCTGCTCGGCGCCTACTTCCGTGATCATCTGCATGCGCCGGAGTTCCAGCGCCGAGGGGTTCTGCATGATGACTTCGGCCGCATTGCGCAGCTGCTCGGCGGCCGCGAGCTCAGCCTCGGCCTTGATGAGGCGCGCCCGCTTCTCGCGCAGCGCTTCGGCCTCCTGGGCCATGGCCCGTTGCATCGACGGCGGGATTTCCACGCTTTTCATCTGGACACGCTCGACCTTGACGCCCCAGGGCTCGGTGACGGAGTCGATGGCCTTCTGCATCAACTCGGAAATCGTGTCCTGCGCCTTCAATATGTCGTCGAGCGTGTGCTGGCCGAGAACCGTGCGCAGCGTGGTGAGCGCCACTTGTTCCACGGCGTTGGCGATCGCCCGCACCTCCATGACGGCGCGCTCGGGATCGACGATGCGATACCAGACGACCGTGTCGACCTTGATCGGCACGTTGTCGCGCGTGATGCCTTCCTGCTGGGCGACCGCAGCCGTCACCGTGCGCAGATCGAGCATGGTCTGCCATTCGATGAGGAACCAGACGATATAGATGCCGGGTCCTGCGGTGCGGTTGTACCTGCCCAGGCGAAAGACGACGCCGCGTTCGTACTGGTTGGCGATACGAATGCTTTTGAACGCCACCAGCAACACGATTGCTACAGGAACAATAACGATCGCATGAGAGACGAGGAAGTCGACGATGAGCATGGCCTGCCGCGCCTGATCTGCCGGACGATCGAACCAACCGGCTCGCCTGTCGGTGGAATATCTCAGCGACGAGCGATACCCAGGAGATGGGCATGCTGCTTCCTGGGGTCAAGGTGCTGCAGCCGGTGTGCAGAGCCTAATGCCGCCCCGCCAGCGCGCGATTTTCCAGTCGACTCAGCAGGCGAACCAACGGCCACAGCATCAGGAAATAGATGATGGCCGCCACCACGATGGGCGTCGGGTTGTAGGTCAGGCTCTGCGCCTGGCGCGCCTGGTAGAGGAGCTCGGGCACGGCCACCACGCTGCCCAGCGAGGTGAGCTTCACCACTTCCAACGTGTTGGAGAGGAGATCGGGCAGCACGTTGCGCACGGCCTGCGGCAGCACGATGTAACCCATGGCCTGCAGCCGGCTGAGACCGGTCGAACGCGCAGCCTCGACCTGTCCGGCCGGAACCGAATCGATTCCCGCGCGAAAAATCTCGCCGTAGTAGGCGCCGGTGTTGAGGAAGAAGGCGATGGCCACGCAGGCGAAGCCGCCCAGTTCCAGGCCGGCGAAGGGCAGGCCAGCGAACAGCAGGACCAGCAGCACCAGCGGTGGAAAGGCGCGGAAGAAATCGACCCAGGCCATCAGCGGCCAGCGCACCAATGGGTGACGCACGCTGGCGAGCAGCGCCAAAAGAAGGCCGCCGAACAGGCCGAGCGGCACCACGATCAGCGACAGCAGGATGGTGTTTAAAAGCCCCGCCAGCACGATCGGCCAGGCGGCGGCGATGATCTCGGGATTGAGGAAGGTCTGGATCATCGCTTCCACGCGAACCTGGTCTCGACCCAGCGCGCCGCCACGACGACGGGCAGGAACAGCACGAGGTAGGCCGCGGCGCCCATCATCAACGGCGAGGGATTGTAGGAATTGGACATGGCCGAGCTCGCCTCGCCTAAAATCTCGGTGACGGCGACGACGGTGCCGAGTGCCGTGCCCTTGGTGATGGCGATGGTGCGGTTGGTGAGCGGCGGGATGGTGAGGCGAAGCGCCTGCGGCAGCACGACGTTCATCAGGGTCTGGCCGAAGCCGAGCCCGGTCGAGCGCGCGGCCTCCCACTGGCCCTTGTGCACCGACGTGATGCCGGCCCAGAAGATCTCCTCGGAGAAGGCCATCAGCACGAGAGCCAGCGACAGCCAGGTCGAGACGAAGCCCGACGGCGAGATGTCGGCGGCCGGGCCGCCGAAATAGATCAGCACGATGATGACCAGCGGCGGCAGCGAGCGGAACAGGTCGACGACGAAGATGATCAGCCAGTTGAGCGGCCGGATGGCGAGGCTGCGCAGCAAGGCGAGCACGAGGCCCGCCAGCAATCCGCTGATCACGATCAGCACGGCAAGCTCGATGGTGACGACCACGCCGGACAGGATGTCCGGCAGGTACTTCAGCATAACCTTGCCGTTGAAGAAGGTCTCGGTGAAACGGTCCCAGCTGCTCATGGAGCGCGGACCTCCTGGTCCGCATCATGATCATGAGCGGACCTGGAGGTCCGCGCTCCGCTTGAAAGCATGATCAGTGTCTTTGGATCTGGCCGATGAAGGCGCGTGTGCGTTCCTGGGTCGGCTTCTCGAAGATCGCGGCGGGCGTCCCCTGCTCGACGATCAGCCCGTCATCCATGAACACCACGCGATCGGCGGCGTTGCGGGCAAAGCCCATCTCGTGGCTGACCACGATCATGGTCATGCCGGACTCGCGCAGAGAGCGCATGACTTCCAGCACCGAGCCCACCAGTTCGGGGTCGAGCGCGCTGGTGGGTTCGTCGAACAGCATCACCCTGGGCTCGAGCGCGATCGAGCGCGCAATGGCCACGCGCTGCTGCTGGCCACCCGAGAGTTGGCCGGGCGTGTGGTTGGCGCGATCGGCGAGCCCGACCCGCTCGAGCGCGGCGCGGCCCAGCGTGTCGGCCTCGGCACGTGACTTGCCGGCCACCTTGCGCAAGGCAAGCGTCACGTTGCCGAGCGCCGTCATGTGCGGATAGAGGTTGAAGGACTGGAACACCATGCCGATGCGCTGGCGGGCATGGTTGATGTCGGTCTTGGGATCGAGCATGTCTATGCCGTCTACCACCACAGAGCCGGAGGATGGTTCCTCCAGCCGGTTGAGGCAGCGCAGCAGGGTCGACTTGCCGGAACCCGATGGCCCGATGACGAACACCAGCTCGCGCTCGGCCACCGTGAGATCGACGCCCTTCAGGACATGAAGGGCGCCGAAATGCTTGTGGATTGCTCGCGCCTCGACGATGGCGTTCATTGCTGGGAGCGCGCCACTGCAGCGCATTCACATGCGCTTGAAGTGGCGCTCATATGTCGTTGCTGCACACGAAGATGCGCCACTGGAGTGGCGCGCTCCCAGCGATGAGCTTCAGCCACACTTCAGCTCGTGCGGCGTCGGATCGTAGCCCGGCATGCCGGGCACGCCGTAGCCCGGCGTGATCACCACGGCGAGATCGTCGGCGTCCGGCTTCTGGCCGAACCACTTCTCGGCGAGCTTCGCGATGGTGCCGTCCTTCTTCATGCAGTCGAGCGTATCCTGCATCTGGTTGCGCAGCGCGACGCTGTCCTTGCGGAAGGGCGCGGCCCAGTGGGCGCGAGTCTCCTTGAGCACGAGGTCGGCCACGAATTGAGGATTCTTCGACGCGGCGTAGACGATGGTCGTGTTGCCGCCCAGCGTCGCGTAGGCGCGGCCCGAGAGCACGGCCTGGGTGGCGTCGGGCTGGGTGTCGTAGACCTGCACGGTGAAGCCGTATTTCTCGCCCATCTGCTTGGAGAGCGTCTCGTAGGGCGTGCCCTTGTTGACCGAGACCGTCTTGCCCTTGAGATCTTCCCAGCCCTTGATCGGCGGCGTGCCCTTCTTGATGCCGAACTGGAAGGCGGTCCACAGATAGCCCGCGGTGAACAGCATGTTCTCCGCCCGCTCCTTGGTCACCGTCGTCGGCGCGGCGATGAAGTCGTAGCGGCCGGACTGCATGCCGGGAATCAGGGTCGAGAAGCTCACAGCGTCGAAGACGATTTCGCGGTGCATGCGCTTGGCGGCCTCGGTGAAGAGGTCGATCTGGAAGCCCTCGATGCCACCGCCCAGCTTGGGCATGGCGTGCGGCGCGAAAGTGCCGTCGACGCCGGTCTTGAGCGGCGGCAGCTTGTCCTGTGCAAGTACCGGACTCGCGACGAGGAATGCCGCGATCACGATCGCAGCAAAACGTTGCACCATTTCAGCCTTCCCTTCCAATAAATCCCCAGGCCGAGACGTTAGATCAGGCATTGTTGAATAGCAATTTAGAGGTCATCCTTCAGCTCATGTCCGACCGCATCCTCGTCATCAATCCCAACTCCACCGAGGCCGTCACCCAGGGCATCGACACCGCGATGGAGCCGCTGCGCATGCCGGGCGGACCGGCCATCGAATGCGTGACCCTGAAGGAAGGCCCGCCCGGCATCGAGAACCAGGCCCACGTCGAGCAGGTCGTCGGCCCGATCGGCGACATGGTGAAGAAGCGCGACAACGACTGCTCGGCGTTCGTCATCGCCTGCTACTCCGATCCCGGCCTGCACGCCGCGCGCGAGATCACGACCAAGCCGGTGCTGGGCATCGCCGAGTGCGGCATCCTGACCGCGCTGACGCTCGGCCAGCGCTTCGGCGTGATCTCCATCCTGCGGAAATCGATTCCGCGCCATCTGCGCTATGTCGGCCAGATGGGACTGAACGACCGCATGGCGGGCGACCGCGCCATCGGACTGGGCGTCGTCGAACTCAGCAACGAGGCCACGACCTTCGCCCGCATGGCCGAAGTCGCCGCCGAGCTGCGCGACGAGGACGGTGCCGACGTGCTGGTCATGGGCTGCGCCGGCATGGCGCGCTACCGCGACCGCCTGCAACGCCATGTCGGCCTGCCGGTGGTCGAGCCGAGCCAGGCGGCCGTGTCGATGGCGATCGGCCGGTCGCGGCTGGGCTGGTCGGCGTGATTCGAAAGCTCGCCGTCCGCCGATCGGAACTTGCAAATTGAATTTCCGGTATTTGCGGTATTTCCGGTAGTCGTTTTACGCGTCAGCCAAGGCGGGGTTGACCTGCCAACGCCGCGCTGGCCGGCCAGGTCCCGCCTGATCGCCGGCGCGATCGGGACGGACGAAACCGAGGAAGTGCAGACGATAAAGCACCTCTTGGGCACCCTCCGCGTTGATCGTGCGGCCCAGCGCCCGGCACCTGATGTCCTCGCGGGAGATCACCGTGGCCCCGCTGTCCTTCAGCCAGCGGGCCACCCGCCGCACGCGATCCTTGGAAGTCGTTGGCATCACGCGACCGAACACGGCGTAGGCGTGCGGCCGGAAGTAATTCGTCCAAAGCGCTGCGGCGGCCTCGACCTGCTCGCGGCCGATATGGCCGGGCAGACCCGGTGCGTCGCTGCCCGACCAGGCGAGCAACTCCAGCGCTCCGGCCAGCCGCGCCACCGTCGACCGTCCCTTGCCCAGCCAAGCCGCCTCCAGCCCTTCGGCCTTGCGCCGGTCGGCATGCAGGCCGGCCAGGAAGCCGTCGAAGGCCTCCACCCCATGCCGATCGAAGGAGAGCACCAGCGGATCGTCCGGCGTGCGCGCCAAGCGGCCGATGCGCTGAAGCATCTTCAGCGCCTCGTCATCCCGAGCGATCTTGCCGTTTGCCAACGGGCGATAAGGCTGCAGGCCGGGCCAGGCGTAAAGGAAACGCGCCGCCAGCCCGTCATCGCCCTCCTCCAAGACTTCCCTCAGCCTGTCCGGCGGCGTCGTGGCGAGGATGCTGACCGGAAATCTTTCGAGGTGCAGCGATGACTTGTCCGTCCGGCGCTTGAGAGTGACTCCGCCGGCGCTCCATGCCTCCAGCCATCGGGCGCGATTGCTGCCGGCGTTTCCGGCTTCGCCGAGTTGGGCGAGCCAGGCCGGTTCGTCGCACCACAGGATCACGCCGCGCGGATTGCCTGAGACGATTTCGGCGATGGTTTCCAGGGCAGTGTCGGCGACGATGACCTGCGACCGCACGAAGGCGTCGCGCGAGCCGGCCTCCGAGCCGGCTTCCCGGGCGCGTTCGGCGTGCGCCTCCCGCTTCACGTCATCGTGCACACGACACTCGGCCTCGATCGAACCGAGCAGCCTGCGCATCGAGGCGAGCGCGGATGACTTGCCGCTGGACGACTCGCCGACCACCGCCTGCCACAGAACCAGCGGTTCGGACCAAACGGGCGTGATGCGCACGGCCACGCCCGCGCCGCAGAGGCCGAAGACAGCCGCCAGCACTGCTTGCACCACGTAGTCTGTGGGAGCGCCGGCCGACGAGGCCGTGTCGCTCACCCAGTCGCGCCAGGGTTGGGCCAGCGGATCGAGAGGAAAAGGCGGAACGGCGCCGCGCTCTTCCTCCAGGATGCTGACATCCATCTCGGGCCAACCTCCTTCGGGCTGTCCTGCGGCAAAAACGGGATATCGCGTTCCGGCGATCGCGGGCGGAACGCCGGTATTGAACGGGAAACTGGACATGCGCCGGTCCTCCATCCTCTGGCTTGGGAGGATGGGTATAGCGCAATATTAAGTGATACGCAAGATTTAAGTGCAGTATCACTAAAGACCATAGACGTGGCGTATGCCACATCTCGCTCCAGCGGAATTGGCTGTAGTGCCGCCGGATTTCGTTGCCGAACTTCGGAGAAGACCGATGAACGACCCTGACTGGGCGGCCAAGAACCGGCGAGCCTCCTACAACATGATGCCGCGCGTCGAGAATTGGACAGCGGCCTACAAGCTTTCGCAGGAAGAGGCGCGCGACATCGCCGTCACCTATGTCCTGAACAATTACCTCACGCTGGAGAAGCCGGTAACCTTCGGGAAAGACGGCGCGCCGACCTACCCCAAGATCGGCGAGCGGGCGAGACTCAAGCTCGACAATATCGGCGGCGTTCGATTCACTCCGGACAGCAAGGCGGCATCCGGCTGGACGATGACCGGCGCGATGGACCTGCGCACGGCGGTGCTTGCCGTCCGGCTGGGAATATATCTGCGGCAGGAAAGCAAATGGGGTGTCTCGACGATCTATTGGGGTGGAATGGGCGTCGGCCGTGACGAGGACGACCGCCACGGCAAGGGCCTCGCGATCGATTTCCATGGCGCGCTGACGAACTTCGGCAAGTTCGATGTCGCGGCCGATTGGGGGAGCCAGCCGATCACGCTTCCCAATGGCAAGACAGCCAAGGCGTGGCCATTGAACGTCCTGCCCCATTTCCGGCTCGACGTCGATACGCCCGCCGGCGGCTTCTTCTACGCGGTCTATCACTTCCTCGCTGGGGAAGCGTCAGACAACGGCACGAACAACGAGAGCTCGATCGGCGGCCGCAGCCAGATCCTGTGCCCCGACACGCCCGACCCCACCCTGCGGATGTATCACCAGGACCACATACACTGCGAGGTGGGTATGTGAAGTGCTGGCCGGTCACAGGCGCGGGCGCTCGATCGAGTAGCCACCGCGACCGCCGTCAGCCGAATACGGAGACCAGGGATTCCGGCCGGCATGAGATATCCGCCTCTTTGAGATGATGAAGGAACGCGGGATTGATGGTGCGCATGCGCTATCCTTCGGCTAGGCCGAAGTCGGAGCAAACTCGACGGCATAGCGGATCTGGAAGCCGCCCAAAAGCTCGCTGCAGCGTTGCACGATGACTTCCCGCGACGCGGCGGCCGGCGCGGTGATGCGAACCGCCGCCAGCACGCCATAGGCGGGATCGTTGCGGACCGTTACGGCCGCCCTCACCCCCTCGCCCTGCAACGGAGCGATTGCCGCCTCGAAAGCGCACTGCGCCGCTTCGAGCCGCAGCGCGGGTTTATAGATCTTGCCCACGCCGGTCACCGGCATGACCGGAATCAGCGCGACCTGCACGGGCACCGCGGCGCGCTCCGGAATCTCGCGGCGACAGAACTCGCGCAGTTCTTCCGTCGTGACGCTGGCGCCGGGGCGGAGCTGCACGAACACCATCGGCAGCTCGCCGGCGTAAGTGTCCGGCAGGCCGACCGCCGCCGCGGTCTCGACCGCGGGATGGCGATTGAGCGCTTCCTCGATGATCACGGGATCGATGTTGTGGCCGCCGCGGATGATCAGATCCTTCGAGCGTCCGGTCAGCCAGACATAGCCTTCGGCGTCGAGCCGGCCGAGATCGCCGGAATCGAGCCAGCCGTCGGCCAGCATCGCGCCGCGGTCATGGCGTGAATCGAGATAGCCGGGCGTGACCTGAGGGCCGCGCATCAGCACGTGGCCGATCTCGCCCATGGGGCAATCGCGGCGGATCGCGCCGTCGGGGGCCACGTCGGCGATGCGGATCTCGGTATAGGGCAGACGCAATCCGACCGACCCGGGACGGCGCTCGCCATGCAATGGGTTCATGGTCGAGTAGCAATGCACTTCGGTCATGCCATAGCCCTCGACCACCGGCGCACCGATCTCGCGTTCGATCCGCCGGATGAGCTCGACCGGCACCGTCGACCCGCCGGTCACGAAGGCTTTCAGCGACGACAGGTCGTGCCCGTCGCGCGGCACGTTCATGATGGCCGCCAGCGTGGTCGGCACGGCGCCGCCGATATCGACGCGGTTGCGCTCGACGATGCCCCAATAGTCGCGCACGACGTTGGGATTGCGGGCGCCCAGCGGCGTCGGCACCAGGATCGTCCAGCCGTTGGCGATCGGCGACAGGGCGCCGAACAGCGAGCCGCCGACATGGAACTGCGGCAGGGGATTCAGCAGCACCGTCCCCGGCCCGAAATCGAAGACCAGCGCGTTGGTCCAGGCCATCAGGGTGAGCGCGCCGTGCGTGTGCTTGGCGAGCTTCGGCAGTCCGGTCGTTCCGCCGGTATGGAACAACGCCGCCACGGTGTCGCGATCGATCTCCTTCGGCGCCACCAGCCGGTCGGCGGGTTGGGCCGCGCAGGCCTCCTCGTAGTCGATGACGCCCGGAATGGCCGGGCCGCCGCCGACGCGAAATACCGTCAGGTCCGGCATCGCCGCGCGGATGGCCTCCACCTTGGGCCAGATATCCGGGAAGATCGACGGGCCCGCCGCGATCAACGCCCGCGCGCCTGCCTGCTTCATGATGGCGGCGATCTGCGAGGCTTCGAGGAAATAATTGACGGGATTGGCGACGGCCGCGATCTCGGCGCCCCACAGCGCGAAGAAAGTCTCTGGCACGCTCGGCATCAGCAAGGTGACGGTGTCGTCGGGCCCGATACCCTGGGCGTGCAGCAGGTTCGCAGTCTGGATCACGCGCTGCAACAGTTCGTCGTAGCCGACATCGCGTACCGGATCGCCAGGGCCGGTGCCGGCGAGGTAGCGAATGGCCACCCGGCCGGAATGCTCGCGCGCCGAATCCTGCAGCAGGTCCGCCACGCTGGCGTGGCGGATGCGCTCCGTCACAGGCACCTGCTCGAGTTTTTCGATGTCTGCCCGGGTGCGGATCTTCATCGACGCCTCCTCATACTCTACCTCGAACGCAAGCATCCGCCTCGTTTATGTCAGCGCGGCGGCGAGATGGTGGACGGTCATGGCACGGACGTTGCTCGACCATCCTGCGCCTGTCGGCTGCTCTGCAAGTCCAATTTTCCATCGATCGGGGAATGCCATGCCAACCGTCGAACGACCGGCCGCCCATGCGCCAACGCAGTCCGCGGGTAGTGTCGCCGAGGTGCTCTCCCGGACGGAGGCGCTCATTCCGGTTCTTCGCCAACGCGCGGAAGCCGTCGACGACTTGCGGCAAATGCTGCCGGCCAGCGTCGCGGACCTGAAATCGGCCGGCACGGCCCGCCTCTACCAGCCGGCAAGGTTCGGCGGTTGCGAAGCCGACATGCGGAGCGGCGTCGAAGCCTTGTCCGCCGTCGGACGCGGCTGCGGCTCGAGCGCCTGGTGTCTGGTCCAGCATCTCACCCACAATTTCATGCTCGGGCAGTGGCCCGACCAGGGACAGCACGACATATGGGAGGATCCGGCCTGCCTGGTCAGCGGCATCTTCATTCCCGCCTGCGGGCGTGGGCGCCGTGTCGAGGGCGGCTATGTGCTGTCGGGCCGTTGGCCGCTGGTCAGCGGCGTCAATACCAGCGACTGGTGCCTGTTCGCCGCGTTCACCGAAGAGGATGGCGTCGACGTCGACCGTTACTACGCCCTGCCGCGCAGCCAGATCGAGATCGTCGACACCTGGCGATCGGTCGGCCTGAAAGGCTCGGCGAGCAACGACGTCGTCGTCTCGGAGGTCTTCGTTCCCGAGCATCGCACGCTGTCGATCAGGCATCTCAAGGGCGGTCCCACACCCGGCAACGCGCACAACACAAGTCCGCTCTACCGCACGCCGAGCTACTGCATTTTCGGCATCTATATCAGCGCCGCCGTGCTGGGCATCGCCGAATCGGGGCTCGAATTCTATCTCGAGGGCGCCCGCCGCCGGATTGCCCTCACCTCCCGCCAGAAGGTCGGCGGCTATCCCACGCAGCAGGTCAAGGTGGCGGAGGCGTCGGCGGCGATCGCCGCCGCGCGCCAGCTCCTGTTCAGCATATGCGACGAGGCGAGCGGGATCGCGGCCCGCGACGACCTGCCGGGCGACGAGCAACGGGCGAAGTTCCGCTCCCATGCCGCCTTCGCCGGACGGCTGGCGGTCCGCGCCGTCGAGCTGCTGTGGGATGCCGGCGCCAGCAGCAGCGTCTACAGCAACAACCCGATGTCGCGCGTCTATCGCGACATCAGCGTCGCCGGCCGCCACTTCACGCAGAACTGGGACGTCAACGGCTCGACCCATGGGCGCGTGCTGATGGGATTCGAGCTGGGCGATCCGACACTGTGACGACGACGCTCCCCTGTCCACGCCGGACTATCGCATATAGCGACTCCCCGTCGTCTCGACCGAGGGCCCGCAGGTCTCTCCGCTCCGCGCTTCGCGCTCCGGTCGAGACGACGGGGACCACGCCCTAGCAGCCCGGCAGTATAAGAGGCCTGGCTATTTGACGCCGACCGGGTTCGTGGCGAAGCTGAACAAAAGAGTCAGCAGCCTCGTGCGCCCGGGAGGATGGAAATGCCCAGTACGACGACGATTCCAAGCGCGGAGCCGAATCGGCCGGCACCCGCGCCGTTTTGGCCGGCTGGCTGGTGGAAAATCGTCGATGCCAGGATCGGCATCGTCCCGCTCCCGATCTTCCTGGTCCTGCTCGCCCTGATCGCCGGTTTCGCCGCCACCGGCTCGGTGCCTTCCGACATCCTGATGGCCATCGTCTTGCTGTCGATGGGCGGCTTCGCCTGCGCCGAATTGGGCAAGCGCATCCCGATCATCCGCAACATCGGCGCGGCGGCGATTTTCGCGACGTTCATTCCGTCCTTCCTCGCCTTCCATCACCTGTTGCCCCAGTCGGTCCTGAACTCGATCACGCAATTCACCAAGGACTCGAACTTTCTGTACCTGTTCATTTCCTGCATCATCGTCGGCAGCATCCTGGGCATGGATCGCGGCGTCCTGATCAAGGGATTCCTCAAGATCTTCGTGCCGCTGGCCGCCGGGTCCGTCGTCGGAAGCATCGTCGGCACGCTTGTCGGCGTCCTGTTGGGTCTTGGCGCCTATCACACGTTCTTCTTCATCGTCGTGCCGATCATGGCCGGCGGCGTGGGTGAAGGCGCGATTCCGCTCTCCATCGGCTATTCCCAGATCCTGGGCCAACCGCAGGGCGATCTGTTCGCGCAGGTGCTGCCACCCGTCATGTTGGGCAGCCTGACGGCGATCCTGCTGGCCGGGACGCTCAACTTCGTCGGCAAGCGCTACCCGCACCTCACCGGCGAGGGCCGCCTGCAACCGGGCGAGGAAGACGAGCTGCAACGCGAGGAAGAGGATGCCGGCGGCCACCACGTCGATGTGACCACGATCGGCGCCGCCGTCGTCACAGCCGTGACCCTCTACCTGATCGGCGCCCTGGCGCAGCGTCTCTGGGGCTTTCCCGCGCCCGTGGCGATGCTCGTCATTGCCGTCGTCCTGAAGCTCGTGCGGGCGATATCGCCGACGCTGCAGCTGGGCGCCTTCCACGTCTACAAGTTCTTCTCGACGGTGGTGACCTACCCGCTGCTGTTCGCCATCGGCGTCTCGTTGACTCCCTGGGACAAGCTGGTGGCGGCCTTCAACCTGCCTTACGTGCTCACCATCGTCTCGACGGTGGTGTCGATCATGGCGACCGGCTACGTGGTAGGCGGCTGGCTGAAAATGTATCCAATCGACACCGCGATCGTGACGGCCTGCCACAGCGGCCAGGGCGGCACGGGCGATGTCGCCATTCTCACGGCGGCCAACCGCATGCAGCTCATGCCGTTCGCCCAGATCGCGACGCGTATCGGCGGCGCCATCACGGTGACGCTGGTGCTGATCGGCTTGACGCAGATCGCCTAGGGCACATCCCGAGCGGGTGCGCCCATTGCTGGGAGCGCGCAACCGCGGCGGAGTAACCTCCGCCTAGAGTTGCGCATCTTTTCTTCCGATTCGACACCGAATGAGCGCCACTGGAGTGGCGCGCTCCCAGCAAAGATCGTGATGCGACAGCCGGCGACGCCCGCGATGACAATGGGGCTGTAATCGGCATTTGTGATTCCGGCTATTCCCGGCGGAACTCGTGCTCGAAGTTCAGCCGGTCGCGGCAGATCGCCAGGGTATCGCTCACGCGCCGGCAGGTCAGGCTGTTGGGCGGTCCGTTCCAGCCCGTTCCTCCGGGGTTGCATTGCACGGCCGGTTGCGTCGTGCCGAGCGTGCTGTCGTTGCCGAACCTGGCCGAGATGGGCGCCGTGCAGCGAATGACCCCCGTTCTCGGACAGTCAGCCGTCGTCTGGCGCTCCCCCGTTCCGCTGCCCCCGAAGCAAATCCGGCCGGCCTTCACGGCACATCTTTCAACCCGGCCGTTGACGCCGATGCTGCCCTCCGTGTCGTGGCCGAGTCGCCAGCAGCCCTGCAGCATGCCGAGGTCCTTTTGCGCCCATCGGTCGGCCGGCAACGGGGGCGGTGGTGGCGGCGCCTTGGCAACCGGCGGTGGCGGGGGTGGCTTGGGCGGCTCGACCGGCTTGCACGACGCGACCTTGTTCCGGAGGTCGGCCTGTAGCGCGGCAAGCTCGGCCTTGAGAGTCTTTTCGTCGCCTTGCACGTCGTCGAGCGCGGCCTTCAGCACCGATGTCGGATCGGGGGGCGGCTCGGGCGCCGGCGGCGCGGGCGTCTCAAGGGTGGTCAGGTTCGTCGACGGATCGACCGGCGCACAGGCGCGCAGGAACCAGGAGGCGATCAACAACGTCAGGAGCAGCAACACGCCGAACAACAGCGCGGCCAGCCAGCGCGACCAGCCTCGTCCGGCCGGCCGGGCCACAATCTCAGAAGGATGCTCGGCCATTCCTCTAAGCCTCGTTTTCGGGGCCTGAGTCCTGGCGCTCGCGCTGACGCTCAGTCCGCCGCAGCGGACTTCTTCGGCCCCTCGGCAGCAGGGAAGACAATTCTGTCATCAGTACGGCAGTAGCGGTCCGCGAACATGCGGCCGACCGGGTGGTACTTATCCATGTGCACGCGCATCGCCTTGGCATCCCACAGCTCGTCGCGGATGTGAAAGCGCAGTCCCTCGCCGATCACCAGCTGGCGGTCGTCCTTGACGTTGATCACCTGCCAGGTCTTGCACTCCATCGACCATGGCGCGTCGGCCAGGCGCGGCGGCTTGATGTCGATCGAGGGCGCCAGCCTGAGGCCGAGATAGTCGGGTTCACCAATGTCGGGCGGGAAGTCCCCGCTCGAGTCGTGCATGGCGCGCGCCAGCGGCTCGTCGGTGAGGTTGATCACGAACTGGCCGGTACGTTCGATGTTCGTCCAGGTGTCCTTGATGCGCCCGTCCGGCCGGCTGTTGAGGGAGAACATGCAGAGCGGCGGATCCTCGGCGAAAACATTAAAGAAGCTGAAGGGCGCCGCGTTCGCCACGCCGGTCGGGCCCAGGGTCGTCACCCAGGCGATGGGGCGCGGCAGCACGAAGGCCGTAAGGATCTTGTAGCGGTCGTGATGGTTCACGTCGGAGACGGCGTATTGCATCTAAAAGTCCCTCAATTGCTCGGCTCGACCTTCACGCCGGTCCGTTCGGTGATCAGCTTGTAGTGCTCGGGTCGACGATGCTTGGCGAAGTTGAAGGTGGTGTTGCGGATGTACTCGCCCAGCGCCATGTCGCAGTCGTAGGAGATGACCTCGTCCTCCTCGGTCGTCGTCTTGGTGACGATCTCGCCGGTCGGGGCCACGATGGCGGAGCCGCCGTGCAGGCTGAAGCCGTCCTCCTTGCCTGCCTTGGCCGTCGCCACGACCCAGATGCCGTTCTGATAGGCGGCGGCCTGGATGGAGAGATTGTGGTGGAACACGCGCAAGTACGGCGGCTCCTTCGGCGCGTATACGTTGTCAGTTGGCGTGTTGTAGCCCAGCACCACCATCTCGGCGCCCTTGAGCCCCATGACGCGGAACGTCTCGGGCCAGCGCCGGTCGTTGCAGATGCACTGGCCGACGATGAAATCCTCCTTGAACATCTTCCAGACGTTGAAGCCGAGATTGCCGACCTCGAAGTACTTCTTCTCGAGATGCTGGTACGGGGCATCCGGCCGGTGCTCGGCGTGGCCAGGCAGATGGACCTTGCGGTACTTGCCGACGAGACGGCCGTCCGGTCCGACCAGGATCGACGTGTTGAAGCGATGGTCTCCGCCGTCCTCCTCCGTCCGCTCGGCATAGCCCAGGTAGAAGCCGATGCCCTTGGAGCGTGCCAGCTCGAACAGCGGCAGCGTCTCCGGGCTCGGCATCTGCGCCTCGAAGTATCTGTCGATCTCGGCCTGGTCCTCCATCCACCAGCGCGGGAAGAAGGTGGTGAGCGCCAGCTCGGGAAAGACCACGAACTTGGAGCCGCGCGAATCGGCCTCCTTCAGCATCTCGACCAGCCGCTTGACCACGCTCTTGCGGCTGTCGGCACGATGGATGGGGCCGAGCTGGGCGGCGGCGACTTTCAGACGGCGGGACATTTCGATCTCTCTATTTCAGCGCAGGTGACGGTCGGGACTCATGCGCACATGCAAAATCCGGACGATAACGAGGTCCCGAACCGTCGTCCTGTAAAACACGATGTGCGACCCTTGCACAACACTTCGATAGCCCGGGCCGATCTCGTCGCGCCGACGACCGGCGTTGGGAAAGCGTGCAAGCTCCACAAACCTTGCATGTATTCCATCGACATATCGAGACATCTGCCCTTCACCCAACATGTCCAAGGTATAGGCCGCGATCCCAACGATGTCGTCCTGAGCGCGAGTCGAGACGACGATGCGCAGCATGGCTTAGGGGCGTTTGCGTGCCCTGGCCCGGGCTTTCTCCTTGATTGCTTCCGGGTCCCAAGGAACGGCCGTGCCGCTTTCCTCGCCCTCGCGTATCAGCTTTTTGAGTGCGCCGAGCTGCACCTTGCGGTCGACTTCTCGTTCCTGCAGGACGCGCAAAGCCTCTCGGATCACTTCACTCGCATTGTTGTAGTCACCTGTCTTGACCTTAGCCTTTACATAGCCCTCGAGCTTCGGCGTGAGCGAGATGTTCATGAAACGCCTCTATGCTAAACTTTAGCAAGGATTAGCATATCGCTTTTTTGCGTCAAAACAACGGCTTCGCGCCGAAGCGCGACATCGCCTGCAGCTCGGGTGCCGTCTGGCCCTGCGGCTTGGCCGAATCGGGCGAGGCGCAGGGCAGGAACTGGCCTGAGCCGCGTTGTGCATTGAGTTTGCCGTCCTCGACCACGACCCGGCCGCGGCTTACCACTGTGATCGGCCAGCCCTTGATCTCGCGGCCTTCGTAAGGCGAGTAGCCGACATTGTCGTGCAGGTCCTTCCAGCGGATCGTCACATCCTTGTCGGCGTCCCAGATCGCGAAGTCGGCGTCGGAACCGACGGCGATCGTGCCCTTCTTCGGATAGAGGCCGTAGAGCTTGGCATGGTTGGCCGATGTGAGCGCCACGAACTGCTGCAGGGTGATACGACCCTTCTGCACGCCTTCGGAGAAGAGCAGCGGCAGGCGCACTTCGAGGCCCGGCACGCCGTTGGCCATCTCCTTGAAGGTCGTCTTGGCGCCCTTGGGGATTTTGCCCTTCTCATTGAACTGATAGGGCGCGTGGTCGGAAGAGAAAGTCTGGAACGTGCCATCCTTCAGCGCGGCCCACACCGCCTCCTGCGCTGCCGAATCGCGCGGCGGCGGGCTGCAGCACCACATCGCGCCCTCGACGCCGGGCTTGTCCATGTCGTCGGCCGTGAGCGCAATATATTGCGGACAGGTCTCGCCGAAGATCTTCAGCCCTTTCTTCTGCGCCTGCCGCAGGGTCTCGATCGCCTCGATCTCCGACATGTGCACGATCAGGAGCGGTGCATCCACCAGCCGCGCCAGCGAGATCGCCCGGTTGGTCGCCTCGGCCTCCGCTACCCGGGCATGGGCGATGGCATGGAACTTGGGCGCGACATGGCCCTGGTCGACGAGATGGTGCGCCAGCCAGCTGATCATGTCGTGATTCTCGGCATGCACCATCACCAGCGCACCGTCACGCCGCGCCAATGCGAGAATGTCGAGCATCTGGTAGTCGCTGACCTTCATCGCATCATAGGTCATGTAGATCTTGAACGAGGTATAGCCGTCCTTGATCAGCGCCGGCAGCTCCTGCCCCAGCGCCTGCGGGCTGGGATCGGTGATGATCAGATGAAAGGCGTAGTCGATCACCGCCTTGGGCGTCGCGGCCTCGTGGTAGTCCTTCACCACCTGGCGCAATGACATGCCGCGATGCTGCGCGGCGAAGGGGATCACCGTCGTGGTGCCGCCGAACGCGGCCGAGACGGTACCCGTGTAGAAATCGTCGGCGCACATCACGCCCATGCCGGACTTCTGCTCGATGTGGCAGTGGCTGTCGACGCCGCCCGGCAGCACGAACTTGCCTGCGGCATCGATCTCGCGTGTGGCTGTTCCCTTCACGTTGGCGCCAAGTGCCGCCACCTTGCCGTCCTTGACGGCGATGTCGCCTTCGCTCTGGCGTTCGGCGGTGACGATCCGGGCGTTGCGGACGATCAAATCGTAGTCGGCCATCCCCCTACTCCGCCGCGACCTTGGCGCCGCGACCCGCGGCCGTGAGCCGGCGCTCGAGGCGCTGGATCAGTCCGTCGAGCTCGCCACGGTCGGTCACGGTGAGCGACGATCCCGGCGCGCGCTGCCGCGGGCTCTTGATGGCGCCGCGGCGGAACAGCACTTCCTTGCGCAAGGCGAGCCCGATCGCCGGCTGCTGTTCG
>Ga0193726_1000243_pt1 | contig 70946 bp, 64 predicted proteins | sample H2c1metaG_FD_144928 | JGI IMG/M metagenome (GOLD analysis project Ga0193726, IMG submission 144928) | Soil microbial communities from a riparian zone of the East river system, Colorado, United States - H2c1 | ecosystem: Environmental > Terrestrial > Soil > Riparian zone | place: USA: East River... | reverse complement strand
GGGTAGCGTCCGCCATCGCACAGTTATGTGACCAGAAACGGCAAAAACATTAGAGGGATCAGCGCCCTTGGTGCTGAGGGCACAGAACGCTCAGGGGCACATAACGCGCATTCTGTGGCGCGCCACAGAATGAGCGATGATCACCGCGGCTGAGTTGCGTTGCAGGGCCAGCTTGACGATTTCGCGCGGATGCACGCTCGCCCCGTCAATCGTGCCGCGGAACAATTCCTGGAATTGAATCAGGCGGTGCCGCTTGTCGAGGTACAGGCAGCAGAACACTTCATGCTCGAGATCGCGCAGCTGCGAAGACAGAAAATCCCGGGTGGCCCGCGGACTCGCGAGCGACGGGCCGGCGCGCAGGGTCTCCGACAGTTGCCGCCGGGCAATCTCGACCGCAGCCTGCAGTTCCGCGAACCGCGCCGGCCCCAGTCCGTGCTCGGCGCAGAAACTCTGCCGATCGGCGGCGATCAGCTTGCGCAGCGAATGAAAATGCTTGAGCAGGTCGCGCGCCAGATCGAGTGCGGAGTGGCCGCGGGTTCCCGTGCGCAGCAAAATAGCCAACAGTTCGGCGTCCGACAGCGCCGCGGCGCCCTTGCCGAGCAGTTTCTCGCGGGGTCGTTCGTCGCTCGGCCAATCCCGGATTGCCATGGCGTCGAGCATGGCCGGGGCCGCCCGAAGTCTCCAGCTGCATTTCGTCTGCGAGCGGGCAATAACGGAGAGGCCGCTGCGGCGATCGTCGAGCGTATCGAGCACCGTCCGCAGCCGCGGTGAATTGTGATGATTATGTGATTTCCGACGCCACTCGGGCTGCAGCGTTGGTTTGTCGAGTAAATTACCGGCTTCGGCGATTACCGGGAGTCCGCACGTGGAAGTCAAAAGCCTTTCCGCACTGCTATTCGCCGCCGCCGCGGCGCTCGCACTCTGGCCGCAGCACCGCGCCGCCGCGGATGCCTTGCAGGAAATCGTAGTCACCGCTCAAAAGCGCGATCAGCGGGAGCAGGACCTGCCCATCACCGTCAGCGTCATGACAGCCGACGCGTTCATCGGGGGCGACGTCAAAGACTTGGTGCAGGCGGCAAACTACGTGCCCGGAATGGTGTTCTCACGCGCTCCGGACGATGGCTTGGCGATCGGCTACCGCGGCATCGGCAGTGCGGCGAGAACTCAGGCTTTCGACCAGTCCGTCGCTTTGTACATCGACGGCCTGTTCCTGGCAAAGAGCCGCCTCTACACCCAGGCCGTGTTCGACGTGCAGCAAATCGAGTTCACCAAGGGCACCGAAAGCACGGTCCTCGGCAAAAATGCCAGCGTCGGCGCCATCAGCATCGTGACCCGCCAGCCCGGGACCACCCTCGCCGGTGAATTGCGGGCGACCGCCGAACTCGAGCACGGCGGCGGCACTGTTGACGGCGGACTCGACCTGCCCATGGGCGACACCGCCGCCCTGCGGGTCGCTGGACACTACAACGATACCAATGGCTGGGTGCGCAACGCGGCGACCGGCCGCGAGGTGCCCATCGATCGAGAAGGCGGAGTGCGCCTCAGCGGGGCGTGGCGGCCGTGGGATGGATTCGATACGGCACTGAGTTATCAGCACAGCGATGATTTGCGAATCGGTGTGCCGTATCAAATTGTCGACGCCGATTTGCCGCCGCAGTTCGGCGAAGGCAATTTCGACGCCAACGAGTCCGAGCTGACCGACTACAACAAGAATCGCGAAACGACGCACCAGACGCGCTCGGACTTCGTCAATCTGAAAATGACCTGGCGGCTGGACGGCGTGAACGCGGTGTCGCAGACCGGGTACGTACGGTATCGCCTGCACTTCGACGATGATTTCGACTTCTCCAGCCAGCCGTGGACCGACTTCGTGCGCGACGAGTGGTTCACGCAGGAAACCGAGGAATTGCGGCTGGTGTCCACCGGCGGCGGCCGCAGCCAGTATTAGGGCGGCGTATTCCTGCTGCGCAGCCATTGGCATTCGGTGGAACAGCAACTATGGGGCGTGCCCGGCTGGCCGCCGGACAGTCCCATCGCCGGCCAGCTGTACAACGGCCCTTTCACCAACGATTTCACTCAGGACACCGACAATCAGTCCGTGTTCGGTCAATGGAGCATGCGGTGGACCGGACCGCTGCAGTCGACTCTGGGGTTGCGCGCCACGCATGAGCGCAAGGACGTGCTCTACGGCCGCACCAACGCCGCGCCGTTCACATTGTGGAACACCGTCGCCAACCCGCCTTTCCCCGTCACGCCGATGTCCTTCAGCGACAGCTTCGTCGACGGCAACGCCAGCCTCCAGTGGTCATGGTCCAGCAAGATGATGACCTACCTCGCTTATGGCCGCGGCACCAAAACCGGAGGTTTTTCGGAAACCAATACCATCCCCTCGGGCGATCCCAACAAGGATGCACGCATCGGCAGCGAGACCACCAACAGCGTGGAACTCGGGACCAAGACCCTGTGGCTGGGCGACGCGCTCAAATTGAACGCGGCGCTATTTCACATCAAGGTTGACGACTTCCAAGACACAAATTTTACCGGGACCGCCTTCGTGACTGAAAACCTGCCGCTGCGGTCCGACGGGGTCGACGTGATGAGCGAATGGCAGGCGAATCACAATCTGCTGCTGCGCGCCGGCCTCACCTATGCCGACGCCATCGAATACCCCACGGAGACCGATCGCGCGGACGGCATCCTCTGCAATCCCTGCCGGGCGACCCAGGCGCCGCGATGGAACGGTACCTCGGATTTGAACTACCGCGATAGCTTCAATCGAACCCTCGATTGGACGGCCGCGCTGCACGTGCGCTACCGCGCGCAAATGTTCAACCAACGCGGTGAGAAGTTCGCAGCATCGTCGTTCACGCCCGTGGACATCGGCGTGGGCGCGGTTGCGAAGACCGGAACCTACGGCAGTGAATTGCTCGCCAAGAATCTATTCAATCGATTCACCGAGGACTTCAGCAGCCCGTCGGTAGCGCCTAATTTCGCAGGCCTGGCGAGTCCGGCGGCGTTGCGCACCGTCAATCTCAGTTTTTGGGGAAAATTCGGCCCCTAAGAGCGCAAGCGCTCAGCCGTGTCCGGAGCTGCCGAAGCCGCCGCTGCCGCGCGTGGTGCTCAAGAATTCGTCCACGATCTCGAATCCCACCTGCGCCACCGGCACGAACACCATTTGAGCGATGCGATCGCCCGGATTGATGGTGAAGGCGGCGGCACCGCGGTTCCAAACCGACACCATCAGCGGTCCCTGATAGTCGGAGTCGATCAAACCGACCAGATTGCCCAGAACGATGCCGTTCTTGTGGCCCAGGCCGGAGCGCGGCAGCAGCACCGCCGCCAGCGTGGGATCGGCGATGTAGATCGAAATGCCGGTGGGAACGAGTTCGGCGGCGCCGGGTGCAAGGGTGAGCGCGGCCCCGAGGCAGGCGCGCAAGTCCATGCCGGCGGAGCCTTCGGTGGCGTGCTGGGGCAGGGGAAATTCCTTGCCGATGCGCGGATCCAGGATCCGCAGCTGAACCGTGCGTGGCATGGGCTATCTGCGTGCGCGGCGCGTGCGCACTCGATCGCGCGGCAGGGCGGCGGCGGTGCGGCGCTTGCGCGCGCCGCGCCGCGGACTGCCGTCCGGGGGCGGCAGACGGCTGGCGATCAAGGCAATGAGTTGGCGCGCGACATCGATCTTCGGTCCGCGCGCGACCTCGGCCTTGCCGCCGGGCCAGATGACGGTAAGCGCATTGTCCTCGCAATCAAATGCGATGCCGTCGCCGACTTGATTCGCGGCGATCATGTCGAGCTTCTTGCGTTTGAGCTTACTGCGGGCATTGTCTTCGACATTATCGGTCTCGGCCGCAAAACCCACGACGAACGGGCGCTTGGCCATGTCGGCGACTGATTTGACGATGTCGGGCGCAGGCTCGAGATCGAGTTTGACCGCGATGCCCTGCTTCTTGATCTTGTGTTTGGCGACGCTCACGGGCTGAAAATCGGCGACCGCGGCCGCCGCAATGAACACGTCGGCATCGGCCACTTGGCGATGCACCGCGGCGTACATGTCGCGCGCGCTTTCCACATTGATGCGGGTGATTCCGACGGGGGTCTGGAGCTGCACCGGGCCGGTGACAATGGTGACATGAGCGCCGGCCTCGCGCGCCGCTGCGGCGACCGCAAAGCCCATTTTCCCCGAGCTGCGGTTGGTGAGATAGCGGACCGGATCGAGGCGTTCGCGCGTCGGCCCTGCCGTGATCAAAATATTGAGACCGGCCAGCAGCCCGGCGTTGGGCGGGGGCTCGAGCAGACTCTCGGCGAGCTTTACCGGCTCCCACATGCGTCCCTCGCCCACCTCTCCGCAAGCTTGATTGCCGGAGCCGGGCCCCAGGATGCGGATGCCGCGCGACACCAGAATATCCACATTGGCCTGGGTGGCCTTATTGGCCCACATCACCCGATTCATCGCCGGCGCGAGAGCGATGGGCGCTTCGGTGGCGAGGCACAGGGTCGACAACAAATCATCGGCTCGGCCGTGGGCGAGGCGCGCCATGAAGTCGGCACTGGCGGGGGCGATCAGCACGACCTGCGCCCAGCGCGCCAGCTCGATGTGGCCCATGGCGGCTTCCGCTGCGCCGTCCCACAGATCGGTACGGGTGGGCCGCCCCGACACTGCCTGAAAGCTCATGGGCGACACGAATCGTTGCGCCGCCTCCGTCATCACGACCTGGACGTCCGCTCCGCGTTCGATCAGCCGCCGCACCAGATCGGGACTCTTGTAGGCGGCAATGCCGCCCGTGACCCCCAGTAATATTCGAGTCTTCGGCGTCAATGGATGCCCTTCAGCTCTTTGAATCGCGCGATGTCGCTCTCGAACTGCTGGCGCATGGTGGTTTCTTCACTGCGCTTCTCGCGCAGGTTTTGGTCCTGCGTGCGGATGTCATTGCCCACGCGTACCAGGTCCTCGGCGATTTGATCCGGCATGGGCTGGGCGGCCGGATCGGAGTTGTACGGCTTGTAGTGCATGCTGCTGACGCGCAGCTTCTTCAGTTTACCGTTCAAGACTTCCAGAAACTGCGAAGTGACCTTGATCTGATCGGACAGCAGCGTGACACGCTGGTCGCGGAGGCGCTCGATTTCCTGCACCGACGCATAGGTGCTGAGCAAGTTCTTATCCCGGTGCTGGCTTTGCTGAGCCTCGAGCTTCTTCTGGTCCTCGGCGGCCAGCTGCTCCGGGGTCTTCTGGGCCTCGAGACGACTGATCTCGATGCCTTGAGAATTCATGATGTGCTGTTCCTGCCCGGCGTATTCCGGGGGGATACGATCACCGTAGTGAGTAATCCCCTGTTCATCCACCCATTTATAGAGTGTGCGGCCGGTCGAACCGCCGCCTCCGGCCGCAAAACACGGCGCGGTCAGCAATGCGGCAGCACAAAAAACCCAAGCGACTGTCTTCAAGCGGATATCCTCTGGAGGAGAATCGGCCGCCATTGTGAGCGGAGCGGCCTGCGTTTTCTAGGGCCTGTGCCTCAATCTGCAAGCCCGTAGCGCTCCCGGTAGGCCTGCATCCGCGAGAGGTCATCCCGGCGCCCCAGGGCGGAGATATGCTGCATGAGGTCGCCCAGATTGACGACCGTGACGACCGGTATTGCGAATTGCTCCTGGACTTCCTGGACCGCGGACAGGCGGCCCTGCGGGGCCCGTTCCTGGCGATCCAAGGCCAGCAAAACGCCGGCCGGCCGCGCGCCGGCCGCCCGGATAATGTCGATGGATTCGCGGATCGCCGTGCCCGCCGTGATGACGTCGTCGACGATCAGCACCGCCCCGCTCAAGGGGCTGCCGATGATATTGCCGCCTTCACCGTGGTCCTTGGCTTCCTTGCGGTTGAAGGCGAATGGCAGATCCCGGCCGGCATGTTCCGCAAGCGCCGCCGCCGTGGCGGTGACCAGGGGTATGCCCTTGTAGGCAGGACCGAATAACATGTCGAACTTAAGGTCAGAGCCCGCAATGGCCGCCGCATAGGCGCGTCCGACGGCGGCGATGGCAGCGCCGGTGTTGAACAGCCCGGCGTTGAAAAAGTAAGGGCTCTCGCGCCCGGATTTCAACATGAAGTTGCCGAAGCGCAAGACGCCCTGGCGCACACACAGATCGATGAACTCACTTTGATATGCCAAGGCCATGATCCTAAGATACTATCGCGCGCCATGCGCATCGTCATGTTGATCTTACGTTCCGGTCTTCGCGTTTGACTGCCGCGGCAAAGCCCACTCTGCTGCAGGCTCTCGGCGACAAGCGCATGGTGGCGGTCTTGTTCCTGAGCTTCGCCTCGGGATTGCCGTTCAACCTGACCGGATTCACCTTGCAGGCGTGGCTGGCATCCTCCGGCCTCAGTATCCGGACAATCGGTTTGTTCTCCTTGGTCGCGCTGCCGCTCAATTTCAAATTCCTGTGGGCGCCGCTGCTGGATCGCTATCTGCCGCCGATTCTGGGACGGCGCCGCGGCTGGATCTTGATTTTTCAAGCCTGTCTGACGGTTTGCATCGGTGCCATGGGTTTCTGTTCACCCACACGAGAGCTCTATGTGTTGGGCGTGCTGGCATTGCTGCTGGCCTTTCTCTCCGCTTCTCAGGACATCGTCATCGATGCATACCGCGTCGACACGATCCCGGTGAGCGAGCGCGGCGTGGCGGCCGCGGCCGCTGCGTTCGGCTACCGCACGGCGGCGATGCTGGCGGGTTCAGTGCTGGTGCTGATTGCCGCCTGGGTCGATTGGCAGTCTGCCTTTCTGTTCGTGGCCTGTTTCATGGCCGCCACCATGCTGTCGACATTGAGGGCGCCGGAGCCGGATGCACCGGGCCATCCGCCGCACACCTTGGCCGATGCCGTCTGGCATCCACTCCGTGCGCTGCTGAAGCAAAAGGGAGTATGGGGTTTTCTGGCGCTGGTTCTGCTCTACAAGGTGGGCGACGCACTGGCGCTCAGCCTGTACAGCACCTTCATGATCAAGGGCGTCGGCTTCTCTCTGGAGGAACTCTCCATCGCCGGCAAGTTGAACATGACCATTTCCACCATGATCGGCTTGGCCTTCGGCGGATTCATGTACATCCGCTGGGGCGTGTTCCGCTCATTGCTGGTTTTCGGTATCGGCCAGTCGCTCACCAATCTGCTTTACATGTGGCTGGCGCTGGCCGGCAAGAAGGTGTGGCTGCTGGTGCTGGCAACCTCCGTGGACACCATGGTGGGCGGCATGGGTCAGGCGGCGTTCGTCGCCTTTTTAGTGTCGCTGTGTTCGGCGGATTTCAGCGCCACTCAATATGCTTTGTTGTCGGCCTTGGCCACTCTGCCGCGAAACGTCACCGGCTGGATCGCAGGTCATCTCGTCCCGGTGATCGGCTGGCCGCACTTTTTCGTGGTCACCTGCCTGATCGCGGCGCCGGGATTGATTTTGCTGGTGATACTGCGCCGGCCCTTGCAAGAACTGGGTGCGCGCGAAGCGGCCAGTGCCTAGCGCCATGCAGCGGCGCCAAAAACAGGCGGCGCAGAAATCAGCAGCGCAGAAATCAGCAGCGCAGAAATCAGCGACGCATTGAGCGGTCGTTCGGAGTGGACCAAAGGCTGCGAGCGTTGTCCTCGAACTCACGGTCCAGGTCTTCCGCTTCCACGTCCACGGCGCCCGACCAATCCTCGGGGGCATCGGCCGCATCAATGAGTTCATCCAGCAGCTGCTCGTTCCAGGAATCGAATTCCATTTCCGTGACGGTGCCATCGAAGTACTGAATTTCAATGGTTTGATCTTGATCGTCGATCGCGACCACTTCGAACAGTTCGTTGGTCCCACCCCGATACCATTGACCCACGATCGGCCTGATTGCGTTCATCGCCGTCTCCGTCTGCTATGCTCCAATTCCATTCAGTCCTAACTGCATTCAACTCCCAATGGATCGTTCGCGCAATATGTAATTTTTGCGCGCAGCAACATCGCCAGTGATTGAACAGCTCGTCAAATTCTTCGTCGTCTTTTTTGTGGTGGTGGACCCCATTTCGTTGATCCCCCTGTTCGCCGGCCTGACTCAAGGCGCGAGCGCGCGCTACAAGAAAAAAATGGCCGGCAAGGCGACCGCGATCGCGTTGGCGATCAGCGTGCTGTTCGCGCTGGCGGGCGCGAAGTTCCTGGACATCATGGGCATTTCCCTGAGTTCGTTCCGTATCGCGGGCGGGACCCTGCTGTTCTTGATCGCGCTCGACATGGTGTTCGCGCGCCCCTCAGGCAGTCGCTCGACCACCAAAGAGCAGGAAGAGACCAAGAAGCGCGAGGATATTTCGGTGTTTCCGCTCGCCTTCCCCTTCATGGCGGGGCCGGGGGCGCTCGCGACCATCTTGCTCGCCGCCGGCGAGGTGGGCGCCAAGCCGCTGTTGTTCGTGGGTCTTCTGGGCATGGTTGGTCTGGTCTTGATTGCTTGCTGGGTGCTGATGCTGGCGACGCCCCGCCTGATGAAGGTGCTGGGTGTCACCGGCGCCAATGTGGTGAGCCGCCTCTCCGGAGTGATTCTCGCCGCCCTCGCCGTGCAATTCATCGTGGACGGAATCCGCGGCAGCTTCATGTGACGGCTTCGGCTACGGCGGCGGCGCATCTGGCGTAGGCCAAATCCCACACCCCGTGACCCAAGCGCGCGCCGCGCCTCTCGAAACGCGTCGGCGGCCTGAAGTCCGGCCGCACCACATAGGCGCCGTCCGTGCTCAAGGTCGACAGATGCGGCTCGGCATTGCACACGGCCAACATTTGCTCGGCGTAGTCCTGCCAATCCGTCGCGAGGCGCAGCACGCCGCCCGGACGCAGCTTGGCCGCGGCCAAGGAGATGAAGGCAGGTTCGATCAAGCGCCGCTTGTGATGGCGTTTCTTGTGCCAAGGATCCGGGAAGAACACCAGGATTTCATCGAAGGAGCCGTCCACAATCCCCACCTGGAGCACTTCGACGGCGTCGTGACAGACGACTCGCAGATTGCCCAAACCTGCCTGCTGCGCATGCAGCAGCAAGCGACCCACTCCCGGACGGTGGACCTCGATGCCGAGGTAGTCGATATCCGGATGGCTTTCCGCCAGGCTGCCGATCACTTCCCCGACCCCGAAACCGATCTCCAGGCAGCGCGGTCCGGGGCGCCCGAAAATTGCCGCCAGGTCCAGGGGTTCATCATGAAATGGCAGGCCATAGGCCGGCCACAGTTCGGTGAGCGCGCGCTCCTGCGCGGGGGTCATGCGCCCGGCCCGCAACACGAAGCTGCGTATATGACGCGTCTGCATGGATACAAAGTGTGCCTGATATCATGCGGCGATGCGCAATTCAACGTGCGGCATGTCCTCCGGATGCGTCGATCGCAGAGCTCCCGTGCTGGCGGCCGCCGTGCTTCTGATGGCCGGCTGCGCCACCCTGCCGCGGCATGTCCAAAAACCCCATAGCGAGGCATTGGCCAATCCTGATACCACCTCGCTGGGCCGGATCATCGCCGCCGAAGAGGGCGGCAAAAATTTATCAGGTATCCGTTTGTTGACCTCGGGCGAGGAGGCGCTGGCCGATCTGGTCGCGCTCGCCGACCACGCCGAGCGCACCTTGGACATTCAGTACTACATCATCCACCAAGACGAGTCCGCCCGGATCCTGCTGCATCATGTGCGTCTGGCGGCGGATCGCGGCGTGCGGGTGCGGGTGCTCGTCGATGATCTCAACACCTCCGGTGAAGACCGGCGGTTCATGCATTTGAGCGAACACGTCAATGTCGAAGTGCGGGTCTTCAATCCGTTTCCCGGCGGGCGATCCGCGACCTGGACGCGCCTGCTTGCCTCGGTGGGCGACATTCGGCGCATCAATCACCGCATGCACAACAAGCTGTTCGTCGCCGACAACGCGCTGGCCATCACCGGCGGCCGCAACATCGGCGATCAATACTTCACTCGGGATCCGCTGAACAATTTCATCGATCTCGACGTGGTCGCGGCAGGCGCCTTCGTTCCGTAGCTGTCGGCATCGTTCGATGCGTTCTGGAACAGTAAGTATGCCTATCCGATCGCATCCGTGGCATCGCCGGTCAACGCCGAACCGGCCTCGCAGGCGCCCCTCGACAACGAATCCGCCACGGGCACCAATTGGCTGGAGGGCGAACTGGAATCAGGGATGGTGGCCCTGACGTGGGTACCCGCCACGGTGCTTGCGGATCGGCCTGCCAAGATCGCCAGCGACACGTCTCCCGGCGTGGAGGAGACGATCGCCAACAACATCGTCGCGTTGATGCGCTCGGCCAAGCAAGAATTGATCGTGATCTCGCCGTACTTCGTGCCGGGCGAGGACGGGGTCGCGTTGTTCGCCAAACTGGTCGGCGAGGGCGTGCATATCCGGATCCTCACCAACTCGCTGGCGTCGACCGATTCGCCCTTGGTGCACAATGGATATTCGCACTACCGGGTGGCGCTGCTGCATCTCGGCATCGAGCTGTCCGAAGTCAGGCCGAAGCTCGGACAAAAGCGCGCGCGCTTTCATCCCTTCCGCGGTTCCAATGCCAGTTTGCATGCCAAGGCGCTGGTCATCGACCAGAGGACCGTGTTCATCGGCTCGATGAACATGGATGCGCGCTCGGCGCACACGAACAGCGAACTGGGCTTGGTGATCCGCAGTGCCGAAATCGGCCGCCAGGTCACCAGTCTGCTCGACGACATCAGCGCGGACGGCAGCTACCGGCTGCGCCTCCTCGATCGCGGCAATCAAATCGAATGGTCGAGCGGCGAGCCGGGATCGGAGAAGACTTGGTTCACGGATCCGGAGACGACCCGTCTGCAGCGCTTCTCATTGAAGATGCTGGCGCCGTTCGCGCCCGAAGAATTGTTGTAGCCCGCGGTTGCTAGGACAGCCGCATGGTTCCCAGATAATCTTTGACCTTGCCGCGAAATCCCTCGCTGCTGGTGACGGTCGCGCCGCCGGCCAGTACCAGGATGAAATCGCCGCGCAGGGTGCGATTCACCTCTTTGACATAATTCATGTTGACCAGGCATGAGCGGCTGATGCGCAGCATGGGCTGTGAGCGCAGCGCCTGTTCGGCCTGCTGCAGCGTGCTGCGCGCGTGGAAGCTGTCCTTGCCGACACGGATGGCGACATAGTTTCGATCGGCTTCGATCATTTCCACTTGAGCGGCCTCGAGCACGTGCAAATGGCCGCCGAATTCCGCCAGCAGGCGCGGCCGCTCCTCGCCGGAGGCGCGCGCGCGCTCCAGTTGCGCGAGCAGGCCGGCCAGCAACGCCTGGCGCTCGTCCATCCCCGCCTTCGCATGACGCGGCCGCACGCGCGCCAGGGTCTTGCGAAAGCGCTCCTGATCGAACGGCTTGAGCAGGTAGTCCACGGCGCTGACCTCGAATGCCTCGAGCGCGTAGGTGTCATAGGCCGTGACGAACACCAGCGACGGCAACTGCGACGGTTCCAGCGCGCGGGCAATTTCGATGCCGTTGAGGGGATCCATCTGTATATCGAGGAAGACCAGCTGCGGCTGCTGGGATCGAATCGCCGCCAGCGCCGTCGCGCCGTCGCCGAATTCGCCGACCACGCGCAAATCGCCTTCCGCTTCGCAGTACTCGCGCAGGGTGCGGCGTCCGGCTTGTTCGTCATCGACGATGATGACGTCCATCATGCATCAGCCAATGCAGGGGCGGGCCGCGGCGCCCGCGACGGCGACTGGTGAATCGCCGGCATGCTGATCTCGCTGCACCATTCTCCGTCCACACCGGAGGTCGTGAGGCCCGCGCGTCCTTCGAATTGAACCGCGAGGCGCTCGCGGACATTGTTGAGTCCGATGCCTTCGTCGCCGACCGTCTTTTCCGGCGCAATGGTATTGAGCACCCGAAGCGTGACCACGTCGCGCGCCAGGTGCACGGTGACTCGTACATTCACCGGCCCTTGATGGCCCGCCAAGCCGTGCAGCACGGCGTTTTCCACCAGCGGCTGCAGGATCAGGCTCGGAACCCAGACCGCGGGAACCTCCGCGGCGGCGGGCAGGTCCACGCTCAGGCGGTCCGCGAAGCGGCGCTGCTGCAGCTCCAAGTACAATCGAACGAACTGCAATTCGTCGCTCAGTTTCGAGAAGTCGCGCTCGCCGGCATTCAGCAGGCGGCGCAGCAGATCGCCGAGCTGCACGACCATGGACTGCGCGCCCTTGGGATCCCATTCGATATGGCCGCGAATGGTGTGCAGGAGATTGAACAGTGTGTGCGGCGACAGCTGCATGCGCAACGCCGCCAGGCGGGCGGCGCTCCATTCGCGCTCGAGCGCCGCGAGCCGCAATTCGGAATTGCGAAAACGCGTGTACAGCGCGAGCCCCGTGACCAGCGCCAGCCCAAAGCCGTAGGTCGGCAGGAAGTTCACGAAGCTGGCCATCCACAGCGATAGAAAGTAGGGATCTGCCCAGGGCTCGGAGACGTGCTTCACCACCGACCCATGCCACTCATCGCTTCCCAGGGTCATTTGCGCAACCAGCATGGCCGGATAGGCGATGGCCGAGAACACGGCGCCGAGAATCACCTGCAGCGGCAGGGCGATCCACAGCGGCCGCCATTGAATGCGCAGCGACGCCCAGTAGGAGACCAACAAGACCGGCAGCAGCATCAGGTGCTGCAGGAGGCGCGCATCCCAGGCGGCGAACAGCGAGACGTTGGTCATGCGCGATATACCGATGCGCATGCTGTAGGCATACAAAATGTTGGACAGGGCCACGTACACCCAGAACAGGCAGGCGATGGCCAAAAATTGCCGCAGGCTCAAGCCGCCGGCAAAGCGCCGGGTCGGCGATTGCGTCAGTCCGAATCCGATCATGCCGGCAAGCCTAACGCAACTGGCGCTGATTGCGCAGTCTGCAGCTAAGCGCCGGGACGAAACCGTCGTTAAGCGGGACGACCTCGACGCCCCGCCGCAGACGCGGATGGCGCTTCCCGTGTCTTATGGATGCGTGATTCAAAACCGTCTTTTAGGAGAAATGTCATGAGTCATTTCAATGCCCAGAGGCTCACGGGTTCGCCGGCCAAACTTGCGCTGCTGGCGCTCGGCACTCTCACGGGCGCCCTGTGCCTGGGTGCAGCCAATGCCCAGAGCCCCAACGGCGAGGTTCCGAGCATCGTCGTCAAGTACAGCGAGCAGAGCCTTGCGACCGGCAAGGGTGTGAACGAGTTGTACCGCCGCATCGTTCGGGCCGCCGAGAAAGTTTGCCCCGCGCCGTCGTTGGTAAACCTGAGTGCACTGGCAATCGCCGAGGAATGCCGTGATCAGGCGGTCGCGAGGGCGATACGTCAAATCGACAATTCGCAGTTGGCGGCGCTGTACGCTGCGCACTCCAAGAATAGCTAGAGGCACCTCAGCGATCAGCCGCAGGATTGAGCGATACGGTGCGGTGCACCACAGTGAGGTCGCCATTCTGCGAGCTGATCGCCCTGTCTCCCCGCGCGCTGCGCAGCAGCCGCTGATCGGGAAACTCGTAGCTCTGATCGAATACCTGAACGGCTAAGGGCAGCACGGCGGCCGAGTCGAAACTGACATCCACGCCCTCCGGGGGTAGCCCGACGATGCTCAGCGCAGTGGCGCCGCCCTGCAGCGGATAGGTCTTGCCGCGAATCGGCCCCGCCGGCGCCGCCAGCGCTATATCCGTCACCTGTGCAGCGGCCGGAAACACCACCACCGCCTCGGGCGCGCCCCGCACCGAGCGCAAATGCAGTGTGAAGTGCCTGGCGGAGTCTTGAGAGTCGCCTACCGCGGGTTGCGGCACCGGCGACAATTCCGGCGCCGCGAGGCTCAGCGTCGGTGCCGCGCCGTAGAAGCCGCGAGTGGCACTGCCGGCAAAGCGGGAGCGCGGCTCGGGATCGAATTGAGCGGCGAGAGCTTCCGGCAGACGCATCGAATCGCAGCGCGCCAGATAGTGCGACTCGCCGGTGTCTGCATCGAGCCAGTACTCGAGGTTGATTCGCTCCGGCCACTGCGCCGAATAGACGGGCGAGCACACAGTGATCACCACGCCGGCGACGGTGATCAAGGCGGCGACGGCGGTGACCAGCCGGCACACGCGGTCGCCCGCGGCGGCCAACAGGGGCAGCAGAGAGGCGGTTCCCAGACCCAGCAGCAGCGTCGACAGCGGCCAGGCCACGCTGCCGAGCGACGCGTAGAGCAGGCGCACCAGCGGCAGCACGGTGGCGAAAATCGCCAGCGCGGGGAGCAGCGCGGCGGCCTCGCCCATCCACGCCTTGGGGGCGGTCGACCTCAACAAACTCACCGTGCACGGCAGCGCACCGACCCCCGCGGCGATGGCGGCGGGCAGGAATAGAAAGCTCGCCCCCGGAACCGTAACCGCGCAGATGACCGACAGCAGCGCTCCTTGTAGCGCCGCCGCCAGCCAGAATCCCCAGAACCCGGCGCGTTGCGCCAGCCGGATGCCGGCGGCCGCGGCGGCAAACACGGCCATCGCCGCCGCGGCCAGGTGCATGGGCAGGGGATGCGAAATCCAAGAGGGACCGTCGGGCGCCGGAACGGCGCGCAGCAGCATCAGGGCCACCAGGAAAATGCTACACAACCCCGTTCCTCCCAGCAGAACGCCGGCGGTGCCCAACCATCCCGACAATATTTCTTGCCTCGTGACGGCTGCCTTGCGCAACAAAACCACCGCTTCGGCCAGCAACAGAATCAATGCCAGCAGCGCCGCGGGCAGTGTGTAGGCCGCCGGCCACGCAACCAGGGTGCGCGCAAAAACATCGAAAAAAACCGATTCGCCATCCGGCGCCTGCAGTTCCGGAGCATTCGCCAGCGCGCTCAAGACCGCGAGCGCATTGTCGCCCTGATGCTGAATGCTGCCGGCGTCGGCATGCGCTGCGTTGTCGAGCGGCGTGTGATAAAAACCGACATTGCCGATGAAGGCGAAATTGAATCCTTGGTAGCCCGCCGTCTTGAATGCGGTGAAATCGGTGTCGTTGCGCAGCCGCTTGTACACGACGTAGTACAGTGAATTGGTCATCGGCCGCGCCACCGCCGACTTATACAATTGCATCGACCAAGTATTCGCCGTGCCCGTCTCGAACATGAGGCTGGGCCCTGAAGTTCCGCGCGCGTCCAGGTTGACCGCCGCCTTCACTTGCGCGGACAGAGGGTGCTCGCGCACGAACAACCAGGCGCCGAGCAGCCCCGCTTCTTCGCCGTCGCTGAACAGGAGCACGATGGGATGCCGCGGCGCCGGCCGCGCCTTGAGGATGCGTGCGATCTCGAGCATGCCGGCGACCCCGGCCCCGTCATCGGCAGCGCCGGGACCCGCCGGCACCGAGTCGTAGTGCGCCGACAGCAGCACCGCAGTCGTTGCCCCGGAGCTGCCTGCCAGCCGGGCGACGATGTTGACCGCGTGGCCGCACACGCCGACGTCATTGCAGGCGAACCCGGATTGCAATTCCGGGGTGTAGCCTAGTGCCGACAATCGGGCGACGATGGCCTCGCGCAGCCGCGCGCCGGCCGGGCTGTCGACCGGATGCGGGAGGCCGTTGCCGACCAGGTCCTGCAGGATCGCCGCGGCCCGGCGCGCCGAGAACACGGACGGCGCCGCCTCTGCCGGCAGCGGCGCGACAGAGCGGTAGGCCGCCAGAGTCGCCGCCTGCAGCAGCGCAATCAGGCCCAACGCGAGGATCAATCCCCGATGGCGCGCGGCGCTCATCGAGCGGGGTGGGTCGCGCCTTGTTGCTCAGCCTCGTAACGCTTGATGCCGTTCATCACTTCCGCATGCGCGACGTCCAGACCGGCCCAACCGATCACCTTGACCCACTTGCCGGCTTCAAGGTCTTTGTAGTGTTCGAAGAAATGCTGAATTTGCCGCAGCCGGATTTCCGGCACGTCGGCAATCGATTTCCAATGTTCGAACAAAGGACAGATATCGTCGGTGGGCACGGCCAACACTTTGGCGTCGCCGCCGGATTCATCTTCCATGCGCAGCACGCCGACCGCACGGCAGCGCACCACCACCCCCGGCAGCAGCGGAAACGGGGTGTGCACCAACACATCGACGGGATCGTCATCGTCGGCCACGGTCTTCGGCACATAGCCGTAGTTGGCGGGGTAGTGCATCGCCGTCATCATGAAGCGATCCACGAACAGCGCCCCGGATTGCTTGTCTATCTCGTACTTGATCGGCTCCGCATTCATAGGGATCTCGATGATCACGTTGAATTCATGCGGAACGTGAATGCCGGCGGTCACATCATGGATGCTCATCGAGGCTCGATCCCCTTTGGATTTGCAGGCGTTGCGCGGGCGCCCATGATAACCCCAAGGGGAGCGCAGTACCTTAAGGTCGGCGCCGCGGGCGCGTCAGTCGATGGCGATCGATCGCGGTTTATTGCCCGCGGCGAAATTGCCGATGAACGACAGCGTGCCGGTCGTCGAGTCCACGGCATACGCGGAAATATCGCCGGAGTTGTCGTTGGCAGCGTAGGCAAATTGGCCCGCAGGATCGATCGCCAGACTGATGGGCAGGGTGCCCGCGCCCACCGGTGCGCCCGTCGCGGCCAGCACACCGCTGCTGGGGGTAATGGAGTACGCCACAATTCTGTTCTGGGCGGTGACATTCGCCGCATAGAGATAGCGGCCCGCCGGGTCGACGGCCAAGGATTCGGGGCTGGTGACGGTTGCCAGCGGCGATCCGGAAACGGCGGTCAGGGCACCGGTTGACGCGTTGATGGAATATTCGGAGATGGTGGCGGCCGTCTCATTGGCCACATAGGCAAAGGTACCCGTGGGATCAATGACAAGGGACTGTGCGCCGGCCCCGGCGCCGAACGGCGACCCCGGAATGGCGCTCAAGGAGCCGGTGGCGGGATCGATGGCGAATACCGCCACGCTGCCGCTGAAATTGGCGACGTAGAGATAGTTGCCGTTCGCATCGATCTTCAAGGACGTGGGTTGGGTGCCGACGCCGAAGGGAGAACCGGCAAGCTCGGTGAGCAACCCGGTGGAACTGTCGATGGCATAGGCCGAGACGTTGTTGGAGGCGAGGTTCGTCACATAGAGATAGGCATCCCTCGGATCCACGGCCACGGCATAGGGGCCGCTGCCGGTGGCACTGGGGGTTCCGGCGATGGCCAGCGCGCCCGTGGAATTGTCGATGGTATAGACCGAGACATCGTTGGAATCGCTGTCGACGACGTACAGGTAGCGGCCGTTCGGGTCGACGGTAAGCGAGGCCGGGGCCGTTCCCGCCGCCGCAAACGGCGAGCCGGCGATGGCGGTCAATGCGCCGTCGGCGTCGATGGTATAGGCGGACAAGTTGTTGGAGAGCTGGTTGGCCACGTAGGCGAAGCGTCCGCCCTGGGTGCACGAGACGATGACATTGGTGACATCCGCCTTGCTGATGGTGCCGGAGCCGTTGTGCACCGTGCAGGTCTGTGCCGGATCGGATGGCTGCGTCTTGACCGTGACCGAATAGGCGTCGCCGTTCCTCAAGCCGTCCGTGAAGGCGAATCCGCCGTTCGAGTCCACACTCAAGTCATTGCCGGAATTGTCCTCGAGCACCAGCCCCTGGCCCGCGAGCCCGGTCAACGTGCCCCCGACCGTGTATTTCGCACCGATATTGCAGCCCGAGATCGCCAATGCGCCGGCGATGGTCATGTATACGAGAGTTCTCACGCTGGCTCCCAAGAGTTGGACGTTTTGCATTCGGACAGCGGCCGCGGGAAATCATTCCGGTCCCGTGCCGCTTTGACTGTCAAGAATTGTCCAGCCGCATCGCGAAATGACGGGGCGCCGCCCGTGCGGCGGCGCGATTCATTGTAAGCTTTACCCTCGCGTCCCATCCAGCATCATCGGAGATCGTCGTGCGCTATCACCTACTCGGCCAAACCGGCCTGTACGTTTCGGAATTGTGTCTGGGCACCATGACATATGGCGGCGCCAAGGGCATTTGGGAAAACATCGGCAGCCTGCAGCAGGACGCGGTGAACGAACAGGTGCAGTTCGCGTTCGATGCCGGCATCAACTTCATCGACACCGCGAATGTCTACTCGCTGGGCAAGTCGGAAATGCTGCTGGGCCAGGCGCTCAAGACGCTGGCCCTGCCGCGCGAGCAACTCATCGTCGCCACCAAATCCACCGGCTCCATGGACGAGACGCCGAACGGCCGCGGTCAATCGCGGCATCACATCTTCCACCAGGTCGATGCCAGCTTGAAGCGCCTGCAGCTCGACTACATCGATCTGTATCAAATCCACGGCTTCGATCCCTTGACGCCATTCGAGGAATCGCTGGGCGCGCTGCACGACGTGGTGCGCTCGGGCAGGGTGCGATACATCGGCCTGTGCAACCTGGCCGCCTGGCAGATCATGAAGGCCCTGGGCGTATCGGCGCAGCACGGCTTTGCGAAATTCGTCAGCGTGCAGGCTTACTACACCATTGCGGGCCGCGACCTTGAACGGGAGGTCGTGCCGCTGCTGCAAGATCAAAAGCTGGCACTGATGGTTTGGAGTCCGTTGGCGGGCGGTCTGTTGAGCGGTAAGTACAAAGCCGCCGATGACAAGGGGCCGCCCGGTGCGCGGCGCACGACGTTCGATTTTCCGCTCGTCGACAAAGAGCGTGCATTCAAGTGCGTCGACGCCATGCGTCCGCTGGCGCAGCAGCGCCAGGTGTCGGTGGCGCAGATTGCGCTCGCCTGGCTGTTGGCCAAGCCCTTCGTCAGCAGCGTGATCATCGGCGCGAGATCGATGGAGCAACTGCGCGACAACGTCGCCGCCACGCGTGTCCAGCTCACCGGAGATGAGATCAAAATGCTGGACGATGTGAGCCAGCTGCCGCCGGAATATCCGGGCTGGATGCTCGCGTTTCAAGGCCAGTATCGAGCCAAGCCGCCGTCCAAGGAGTAGGCCTGGGAACCAAAAGACGCAGCCTTGTTCCAAGCATTGCGTACTTAGACCCGAGGACGAGTGGCGTTCGATGATCAATGTCAAGAAATGTGTGCTCGCCGGCGTCTGGTTCGCCGCGGCGCTGGTTCCGTGCATCGCCGCCGCCGCGTTGGGGGAGCCGGAAAATTCGGTGCAGGCCGATGGGGCGCGATTGCACGCATCGCTCAAGGTGACCGCGCATGCCCAATATCAGCTGCATGAAATGCAGTTGCCCTCCGGTACTCTGGTGCATGAGTTCGTCGGAACGGACGGCAAGGTGTTCGCGGTCGCGTGGAGCGGACCCACCATGCCGAATTTGCGGCAAACTTTCGGCCGCTACTTCGACACCTACGTCTCCGCGGTTAGGGGCAAAGCGGCGAGCCACTCCCAACTGCAGATTCGACAAGACGGCCTGGTGGTCGAGTCGGGCCGACATGCGCGCGCCTTCGCGGGACGAGCGTACCTGCCGCAATCCGTTCCCACCGGCGTCGACATCGGAGAGTTGCGGTGATGCTGCGCATTCTGCGGACGGGCGCCGCGGCGGCGCTAGCTGCGGCGCTGCTGTCCTGCGGCGGGGGCGGAGGCGGGGGAATTTCGACGGGTGTCGGTACTTCCCCGGCGGCTTCGAATGTTGCCGACGTCGTGGTCGACAGCGGTCCGAGCAACAGTTCCGTGAACACGTTGTTCACCACGGTCACGGTGTGTGTTCCCGGCAGCACGACGAACTGCCAAACCATCGATCACATCCAAGTGGACACGGCCTCCTTCGGGCTGCGCATTCTGGCGTCGGTGTTGACATTGACGTTGCCGGTGCAAAAAGCAACGGACGGAAACTCGCTGGTGGAGTGCACGGTATTCGCGGACGGTTATAGTTGGGGCCCGGTCGAGTTGACGGACATGCAGATCGCGGGTGAATCGGCCGCCTCGTTGCCCATCCAGGTCATCGGCGATCCGCGCTTCACCAGCGTCCCGTCGGATTGTTCCGATGCGGGGCCGACCGAAGAAGATACCGTCGCCACCTTCGGCGCCAACGGCATCTTAGGGATCGGTGTGTTCATGCAGGATTGCGGTCAGACATGCGTGAATTCGGCGAATCCGCAGTACTACTATTCGTGCACGGCCACCGCCTGCCAAGCGACCACCGTACCGCTCGCCGGCCAGGTGGCCAATCCCGAGAGTTTCTTTGCCGTCGACAACAACGGCGCCATCATCGACTTGCCGAGCGTCGCCGCGCAGGGGGCGCCCAGCATCACGGGGTCGCTGATATTCGGCATCGATACTCAATCGAACAATGCATCGGGCAACGAAGCGGTGTTGACCGTCGATCCGAACTACGGATATCTCACGGCGCTGTTCAATGGTCAGACCTTGAGCCAAAGCTTCATCGACACCGGCTCGAACGGCAACTATTTCGACGATTCGAACATCCCCCAATGCAGCGAGTCGGATTTGTCGACCTTTTATTGCCCGGTCAACAGCCAAAGCTTGACGGCCACGCTGCAGGGAGCCAACGGCATGACCGCGGCCGTGAGCTTCATCGCCGGCAATGCGCAAACCATGCTGGCCGATAGCACGACGTTCGCGGTGTTTCCGGAACTCGCCGGCACCAATCCCGTGTCAGGAAGCTTTGACTTCGGCCTGCCGTTCTACTACGGACGGCGCGTGGCGACGGCGTTGGAATTACAGACGACCTCGGCCGGGACGGGACCCTATATCGCCTTCTGAGCCGATCTACCGTAGGGGCAAGAGGCAGGCTAAACTGCCCACATAATGACCACCAGGGGGATTGTCACCACCACGGGGATGAGCGGTGCTGCGGCGCTGCAACTCGACTACCTGTCCTCGGATGAGATCGCTTCGCAGCCCCCGGCCTGGTGGGGCAACGTATTGGGAGTCGTCGGCTTTGAAAAGTTGCCCGTCATCGGCGGGGCGCGGGTTCCCATTACGGCCAGCATGACGCCCTCCCTGGGCGAGAGCGACAACCTCTGCGAGGTCTGGCGCGTCGCCGGGTCCGAGGTTCAATTGTCGAACGGCGCCGCGCCGCAGAACCGTGTGCACTACCGGTTCAGCGACGAGCTCTTGTTCGGCTCCATCACCATTGAAGAGCAGGCCACCCTCGATTCTGGCGCCGACTGCCATTCTGAAGCCTTGCTGCGGGCAACGACCAGCGCTTATCGAGAGATATTCGCGGTGCTGCAACAGACCGAGCATCGGCATTTGATCCGGATCTGGAATTATCTGCCGGAAATCAACCGCGAAGCCGACGGCGATGAGCGCTATCGGCATTTCAATTCGGCGCGCCAATTGGCCTTTCGCAGCTCGGGCCGCGCCGCACTGAGCACCGCGCCCGCGGCCAGCGCCTTGGGCTCGCCGGCAGGCAGTCCGATCTCGATCTATTTTCTGGCCGCTCGTCAGCCGCCGAAGATGATCGAAAATCCCCGCCAGACCAGCGCCTATCACTATCCGCCGAAGTTCGGGCGGCACAGCCCGATGTTCTCTCGGGCCTGCGTGCTCAGCGAATCCGCGGGCACCAATCTGTTCGTCTCCGGCACCGCCAGCATCGTCGGCCACGAGACCATTCATCCGGGCGATGTCGCCGCGCAGACCCGCGAAACCATGGCCAATATCAATGCCTTATTGGAGGAGGCGAACCGCGTGGTGGACTCGCCGCGCTACAGCCTCGACTCACTCAAATTCAAGGTCTATGTGCGCCAGCCGTCGGATCTCGGCGCCATCGAAGCGGCGTTGGCGGGATCGTTGCGCCCCGCGACGCCCGTGGTTTACTTGCAGGCGGACGTTTGCCGCGAGGACCTGCTGGTGGAGATCGAAGCCACGGGCGAATCGGCAAGCCGCGCGGCCGGTACGGGGACCGCGTAATTCCGTCACAGAATTGTTGAAAATGGCGGCCCGGAGACTAAGCTCTGCCTTTTATAAGGCGCCCCGCGCACGCGGGAGCAAATATCCATCAAGGAACGAGGGGACAACCATGCAATTGAATCGCCGTTGGGCGGCGGCCGTGTTTGCGGCGGCCGTCATGGGAAGCGCGTCGGCCTCGCCGATGCTGAGCAACGCCAAGCCGGCTGTCGTTGATCTAGGCGCCGCCGAATACATTGCCGGCCACACACAAATCTCGATCACCGTATCGCTCAAATTGCGCAATACGGATCAGATCGAACCGCTGCTGCAGTCACTCTACACCGCCGGCGGCCCGAACTACCGCAAGTTCCTGAGCTCCCAGGAATTTGCAGCAAGGTTCGCTCCCACCGCGGCCACCATCGCAAGAGTGACTCAACATTTTCAGAAGGCTGGATTGCACGTGGTGCAGGTCACCGGCACTCATATGAACGTCTCAGGCAGCACGACGGCAATGCAGGCCGAGTTCGGCGTGCAACTGCACGCCTTCGAGGTTGCTCCGACAGCGACCGCCGCAGGCTTCAGCTTTCACGCGCCGGTGAGTCCGCCGCAAGTCGCCGCCGCCATCGCCGACGCCGTGCAAAGCGTGGATGGCCTGGACAGCCGGCCGCATTTCCGGCCGCATCTCGCACGCTCCGCATCCCTGCACAACAACGCCCATATGATCGACGTGCCGGCGGCGGCGACGCCCGATGCGGCCAATGCCCCCGGGTCATTCACGGTGCTCGACTTTGCCAAGCATTACGACGTGAATCCGCTGTATCGCAGCGGACTCGACGGCAAGGGAACGACCCTCGGCATCGTCACGCTCGCGTCGTTCACCGCGAGCGATGCGTTCGCCTATTGGCAGTCACTCGGATTGAACGTCAAGTCCAACCGAATTCATGAAGTACCGATCGACGGCGGTTCCGGTCCGGTCAGCGACGCGGGCGGTTCCATCGAAACCAGCATCGACGTCGAACAGTCGGGCGGCATTTCGCCCGGCGCAAAAATGTTCGTCTACGAGGCACCGAACACCAACCAGGGATTCATCGACGCGTTCGCCAAAGCCATCGACAGCAATACAGCGGACACGATTTCCTGCAGCTGGGGCGAATGGGAATTCTTCGATCTGGCCGCGCAAGGCAATGTCGTGACCGATCCGGTCACCGGACGTCCCGCGAGCTCCTTGCGCGCGGAGAACGACCTGTTCGTGCAGGCGGCGCTGCAGGGGCAAAGCATGTACGTGACCGCGGGAGACTCCGGCGCGTATGACGCCACGGAATTCTTTTTCCCGCCGTCGTGGCCGCCGCCGTCCCATTCGGTGGTGCTGTCGGTGGACGATCCCGCGGCCCAACCGTGGGTCACCACCTTAGGGGGGACCACGTTGGCGGGACCGCAGACCTTTGCGATCACCAAGAAAAAGAATCTCACCATCAATGTGCCGAAGGAGCAGGCCTGGGGCTGGGACTACCTGATCCCGCTGTGCAATGCGTTGTCCTTGGATCCCATCAGCTGCCAGATCTACCCGGGCGGCGCCGGCGGCGGCGTCAGCGCCTATGTCCCGCTGCCGTTCTACCAGGCCGGCATTCCGGGAATCAGGGACACGGCCTTCGGGCAGACGCAGCTCGACTATTCGCAGACGCCCCCGGCCTTCGTCGTCACGCTGCCCGGTGGTTTCCAGGGCCGCAATGTGCCGGATATTTCTGTGAACGGCGACCCCGACACCGGCTACCAGGTCTACTACACCGACGATCAGATGGAATTCACCATCCAGACCGGCTGGGGCGGCACGAGTTTCGCAGCCCCACAGTTCAACGGGCTGACGGCGCTGTTCGATCAAGCGCTGGGCCGCCGCGTCGGCTTGCTCAATTTCGCGCTGTACGATTTGGTGCGCTTCGGCGATGCCTACCACGGTCCCGATGCGCCGCTGCGCGACATCAAGGACGGCGACAATTGGCACTACAACGCGCACGCGGGATATGACCAGGCCACGGGGCTCGGCATCCCCGACGTGGCGAACCTGCTGAAGGCATTGCGCTGACGCTGGGTTAGAACCGGCGGGCGGCCGGCGCCGCCCGCCGCCGCCGTCGGCGCGACGCTCTGTGCAACGCGGAGCGTGCTAATCTTGCATGAATACTTCTCAAAGAGTGGGGGAGCTCATGCGAACATGGGTGTTGGGCGCCTGTGGCGCCGCTGTATTGGGGCTGTCGGCGCCTGCCGGCGCCGCGGATCAGGGAGCGCCCGCATCGCTCAGCGATGCGTTGGCGGTCATCAAGGCGCATCGCTTCGTCGATTTGACGCATGCATTCGCCCCGGGCATTCCGCATTGGAAGGGCGCGCCCGATGAACGCGTCAAGACCCTGTATACCGTGGACAAGGACGGCTTTCGTATCAACGAATACTGTCACATCGGCCAGTGGGGCACTCACGTCGATCCGCCGGCGCACTTTCATGCCGCCCTGCACACCGTCGATCAAATCGACCCGAAGGACATGCTGATGCCGCTGGTGGTGATCGACGTGCACGACAAGGCGGCCAAGAATCCTGACTACGTCTTGTCGCTGGATGACGTGCATGCCTGGGAGCAGCGCCACGGGCGCATCCCGCGCGGCGCGTTCGTCGCCATGCGCACCGACTGGTCCAAGCGCTGGCCGGACGGCGCAGCGCTGGCCAACAAGGATGCTGCCGGCGTATTCCACTATCCGGGCTGGAGCATGCCGGTGCTGAAGCTGCTGTACGAGGAACGCGGAATCACCGCCTCCGGCCACGAGACCACGGACACGGATCCGGGGGCCGCGACCACCAAGGACGACTATTCGCTCGAGTCCTACATTCTTGGCACCAATCACTACCAGATCGAACTGCTCGCGAACCTGGATCAGGTCCCCGAGGCGGGAGCGTTGGTGTGGGTCACCTTTCCCAAGGTCGAGAATGGCTCGGGATTTCCGGCGCGCGTGATTGCGGTGGCGCCGTGAACGCCAACCGCAGCTCCGCGGCGCAGGCGCCGATCGAGTACCAGGATGCCTCAGCCGAAGTGCGCGCTGTCTATGACGACATTATGGCGACGCGCAAGTCGGATTGGGTCAACAACTATTGGAAGGTCCTGGCGCACCATCCGCCCTCCTTGCGGCGCATGTGGGCGAACTCCAAGGAGGTCATGGGCCCGGGCGCACTCGACCCGCTCACCAAGGAACTCATTTACATGGCCGTCAGCATGACCAACGCCTGCCGCTATTGCATTGCCTCGCACGGCGCTGCCGCCCGCAAGAAAGGCATGACGGCGGAGCAGCATGCCGAATTGATCGCCATCATCGGGCTCGCCAACGAGACCAACGCCCATGCGGTGGCGCTTGATCTGCAAATCGACGAACAGTTTCGCTAATTCGAGGATTCACCACCATGAACATGGTCAAAGCAATGAACGTCAACGACGCGGCCGCCGCGAAGCACTATCGGTGGAAGGAGATTCCCGCCGAGCCGATGAAGGGCACCATCACGCGCAAGCTGATCACCAGCGAGCGCATGATGATTGCGCATGTGTTCCTCAAGAAGGGGGATGATGTGCCGCAACACTCCCACGAGAACGAGCAGCTGACCTACATTCTGGAAGGCGCCCTGCATTTTTGGCTCGGGGACAAGGGCGAGCGTGAATTGACCGTGCGCGCAGGCGAGGTGTTGGTCATTCCTTCGTATCTGCCGCATCGCGCCCTCGCCCTGGAAGACACCCTCGACGTCGATGTGTTCAATCCGCCGCGCCAGGACTGGCTCGATGGCAGCGATGCGTACCTCCGTCGCTGAGGCGGCCGAGGCCTCCCGGGCGGCGGGAGCGGCAGCCGGGTCCGGTTACCGAATCGCCCCGGGCGTGAGCGCGGCGTTGAACGACTTCGTGCTTCCCGACAAGCTGGGATTCGGCCTGGTGGCGGCGCCGGTGATGTTTTCCGCCGATTGGTCGGAGGGCGGCTGGAGCCGCGGCGAACTCATCCCCTACGGACCCATCGAGGTTCTGCCCGGCGCGCGGGTCCTGCAGTACGGCGAGCTGGTGTTCGAGGGATTGAAGGCCTACAAGGTCGGCAACGGCAACCCCAACCTATTTCGCCCGCGCGACAATTGGCAGCGTCTGCAGCGGTCGGCGGAACGATTGTCGATGCCGGCGGTGCCGGAGGCGCTGTTCTTCGAGGCTCTCGACGCCGTGGTGGGCAGTTGTCAGCGACTCATTCCGCGCGAGTCGGGGCGTTCCTTGTATCTGCGACCGTTTGTGTTCGGCACCGAGGCCGGATATCAGCTGCGCAATTCCACCACCTTCCGCTTCATGCTCATCGCCAATCCGGTGGAGATCTATTCGTCGGGACCGATGCGGGTGGCGATCGAGCGCGACGACGTGCGCGCCGCCGTCGGCGGCGTCGGCACCGCCAAGGCCTCCGCCAACTATGCGGCATCGCTGCGCGCGTCGAATGCCGCGGTGGCGCGCGGGCTGACCGTGGCCCTGTGGCTGGATGCGCGGGAGCAGCGCTTCATTCAGGAACTCTCGGGGATGAATATGTTCGCGGTGATCGGCGGCGAATTGCAAACGCCCGCGCTGGACGGCGCCATCCTTCCCGGCATCACGCGGGACTCGCTGATCACTCTCGGCCGCCATTTGGGGTTCACCGTGCACGAAAGGGTCATGGCGATCGATGAACTGCTGGCGCAAATAGTCAGCGGCGAATGCACCGAAGTCTTTGCCTGCGGCACGGCCGCCATCTTGAGTCCCATCGGCCAGCTGACCGACCGCGACCGCCGCGAGTACGTGCCGCGGCAAATCGACGCGGTCGCGGCGCAATTGCGCGAGGCCCTGCTCGCCATTCAAGAGCGGCGTGCGCCCGATCCGTTCGGCTGGACGCGCGAGGTGGCGCCGCTGACGATGTAGGCCGCCGAGGGTGTCCGGCCGCCGACCGCGCGGGGCGATCAGCGGCCGGCGGGTTTGCGCACGATCTTGCCGTCCTTCATGACGAAGTCGATCTTGCGCAGGCCTTCGATGTCATCGAGCGGATTCGCAGGCGTCGCCACGATGTCCGCGCTCAAGCCCTGGCTGATGCTGCCGCGTACCTTGTTCACCCGCAGCAGCTCCGCGGCATCGGTGGTCATGGCGCGCAGAATGTCCGCCGGCGGCACCCCCGCTGCGCGCCACACGGCAAGATAGTCGAACATCAGATCGGCCCGCGTGCGTCCGGGCATGTCGATCACGGTGTCGCTGCCGAAAGCCATGCGCACACCGACCTTGTGGGCGCGCCTGAGACGGTCGATGATCTTGGGCGCGAGCACCGCCGGCTCCGGCAGGATGCCGCCGGACGTGCCGACGATGTCGAGGTGGGCCCGCGGAAAGTCGGTGCCGACGAGGAATATGCCCTTGTCCTTCATGCGCTTCATCTGCGCGTCGGTGAGATCGAAGCCGTGCTCGATGGAGTCGACCCCGGCTTCGATGGCGTTCTCGAGCGCATCGCCGGCATACACGTGCACCGCCACCGGGATGCCGGCGCGGTGCGCCTCGTCCACCGCGGCGCGAAATTCCTCGATCGAGTAATGGTACGGATTGTTGTCCGCCACCAGCTTGATCACGCCGGCGCCGTAGTAGATGTTGGTGCGCACCGCCTTGCGTATTTCCGCCGGACCGTCCGCATCGATGTACTCGAATTGCCAGAAGGGTCCCTGCCGCGGCGGAATGTTGCGCGACTGGCCGCCGAAGGGCGCGATGATCTTGCCCGAATCGATGATGGTGGGCCCCAAGAACCAGCCGGACTCTATGGCGCGGTTCACGTCGCTCATCGCCCATTCGGCGCTGTTGCCCACATCGCGCAGCGTGGTGAATCCCGCCTGCAGCACCTGCATGGCGTTGTGCAGCCCACGCAGGCCGCGCAGAGTGGAACTCTGATTCAAGTAGAAAGACTCGAACGGCGCGTCGCCTTCGATCTCGGTCAAGGTCATGTGAGTGTGCGCGTCCATGAGGCCGGGGGCGAGCCACTCGCGCGATAGATCGATGACCTCGGCGTCCGCGGGAATCGCGATGCCGGCGCCGACGGCCTTTATCTTGCCGTTCTCCACCAGAATGATCTGGTCCTTGGCCACTGTTCCATGCGCCGGATCGATGACCGCCCCGGCGCGCAGGGCCACCACCGACGCGTACAGCGGCGCCGTCAACAGCAGCAGAATCGATGCAAGAAGAGTTTTCATAACCATCAAAACTTATAGTTCACATGCATCTTGAACCAGCGCGGCATGCCCGGGTACACCTGCGCGAGGCCGTTGATGGAGACGTTGTCAAAGCCCATCACCCCATAGTGCTTGTTCGCGAGGTTCTCCACCGACGCACCCACCTCGAGCTTGTCGCCCTGCGGCGAGAAGTTGATTCGCGCATTGGCGATGCCGAACCCCGGCTGTTCGACATCCGGAACGTCGGTGAGGTTGAAGAAGAACTTCGACAGGTAGTTGCCGTCGACCTGCATGGCCAGATGCCCGCTGCCCACCGGCAGGGTGTAGCGCGCCATGGCATTGCCGGTCCAGCGCGGCGCGTTGCCAGGCGTGTAATTGCCGGGGATGGCCACGCCGGCATAGGGCGTGCCGGCATCGCCGCAGCAGCGGGCGGCCACGCCATTCACCACCGCATCCACATAGGCCACGCCGACGCCGAAGCGCCACGCCGCGCTCGGCGCCCAATCGAGTTCCGCTTCCGCGCCCTTGTGGGTGGCATCCGCGTTGACGATCAACTGTTCCAGGCCCAGGGTGTAGATCAGCGCCTGATAGTCCTTGTAGTCGTAGTAGTAGGCGGCCGCATTGAACCGCAGGGTGTGGTTGAGGAACTCCGACTTGAAGCCGATTTCGTAGGAAGTGAGTGTTTCCGGCTTGAAGGACAGCGTGCTCAAATCATTGATGAAGATGGGAAACAAGGGGGCGTTGAAGCCGCCGCCCTTGACGCCGCGGTTGTAGCTCACGTAGGCCAGCATGTCCTTCGACAGGTGCAGATCCATTTGCGCCTTGCCGCTGTAGAGGTTGTCGGAGCGGCTGGCGTGGTAGTCGGTCAAGACCGCGCCGTCGGGCTGGTTCAGCAACAGCGTTTGGTTGGTGACGGCCGTGGGGAAGTACTCGTACGGGTACCAGGTGAAGTTATAGTCCTTCTTGTCGCCCGTGAAGCGCGCGCCCACCGTGAAGCCGAGCAAATCGGTGGCGCGGTATTCGAGCTGGCCGAACACGGCGTAGGATTTGGTCAGCAGGTCATACGGCGACTTGGTTTCGGGGATCCCGCCGTCGGGACCCGGAACACCGCCGCTGGTCCAGGTGGGGAAGGAGCCGTAGGGCCACGGGCCCAAGTTGGAGCCGGCGCCGAAATAATTGTTGTTGGGATTCGCCGGATCTTCAAATTGTTTCGAGGTGAAGAACGCCGGACCAATCCAGCCTTCATAGTAGTTGCCGGAAATTCGCAAACCGTACACCCCGGCGGTCCAATTGAATTTATCGTCGCCGCCGTTGAGGCGCGCCTCGAGCGACTGTTGATTCACATTGCTGCCGTTGAAGAATTCGAACAGGGTGTAGGGCGAGGCGTCGGAGTCCTCTTGGTAGTCCTTCTGCAGATGCGAGTAGTCGCCGATGATGTTGAGCGTCGCCAGCCCAAGATTTTGGGTGTACTTGGCGGTGAAGCCGCTGGTGGAAAGTTTGGCGTAGCCGCTGATATTGTCGCGGATGGTGAACGGTCCACTGTTCGGCAGCCCGGAGTTATTGCAGCCCGGGCAGGTGCCGTACGGGTTTTGGTTCGGGCCGACGAAGTTGTCGACGCCGTTGCCCGTGTTATAGGCCGCGTATTCTTCCCAGGAGCCGGCGTTGACATTCTCGTGGCTGGCGCGCGCGCTCAACAGCAGCTGACCGTTATCCGGAAGCTTGAACAGCAGCTGGCCGCGCACCGCGTAATCATTGCCGTTTTCGGCATTGCTCGCGCCGCCGGCGACGTTGGTGAATAAGGGGTCATAGTGATTGGACTCGAACGACAAGCGGCTGTCGACACTGTCGGACAGCGGGACGTTCACGGCGCCTTCCACTCGCAGCAGGTTGCGCTGGCCGAAGGTGGTGTTGACGTACCCGCCGAGCTCATCGGTGGGCCGGTTGGTGACGAAGTTCGCCAGGCCGCCGGTGGCATTGCGGCCGAACAACGTGCCCTGCGGGCCGCGCAGCACCTCGACGCGGTCGACGTCGAACAGGGAGAACGCGAGCCCGGCCATTTGGCTGACGTAGACGTCGTCGACATAGATGGCGGCCGGACTTTCCTGGTGATCGGCAAAGTCGTTCTGGGTCACGCCGCGAATCGCCAGGCTGAAGGAGGACGGTCCGTTCGGCTGGGTGAGCACCACCGCCGGCATGGATTTCGTGATGTCGGTGGCGGCGACGGCGCCGTACGAGTTCAGATCGGCGCCGGTGACCGCCGACAGGGAGATGCCGATGTCCTGCGAGTTCTGCTCGCGCTTCTGGGCGGTCACCACGATTTCCTCGAGAGTGCCGGCGGATGAGGACACCGTTTGCGCGTAGGCCGATAGAGCGGTGGCCGCTAGAACAGCACCAAGCAAGTAGCGCGCCGCGCGGGTAAGTGTGTTCATGATGGAATCCCCTCGATATTTTTAGATAGTTGCGGCCACTGCAGCGCAGGTGCGCCCGGCTTCAAGATCAGGTGAAACGGCGTGGCTTCACGCAGAATAGACAATGAACGGCCGTCAAGCAATCAAATAACGCCCTTGCGGCAATTCCGCCACAACGAGGCGTTATATGCATATATCAAGCCGCCCCACAGGAGGGCGCGGCGCGACGCGGCGTGGGTCAGCGCGGTGCGTTGCCGCTGAAGATTTTTTTCGGCAGCATCGCGTGCACGCCGACGTTGCCGTCGACCAGCTGCGTGATGTCGACATCCACCGCGACGCTGGTCAGCATGTAGGCGTCATCGCGGTCGAGATGCTTCTCTTGCACGAGGAAGTCGATCATGTCGCGCACCGCGTGTTCGGCGGCTTCCTTCAAGTCCTTGCTGAAGCCCATGGAGATGAAGTACTCGGGCGTTTCGGCGCGCGGCCACAGGAGATGACGATCCTTGTGTACGATGAAGCGGAAAGTGCCTGACAGGTAGGTCTCCAGTGCGGTGATGTCCACTTCGCCGTTGCCCTGGCCGGCATGCCCGTCGCCCGCCTCGAACAGCGCACCCTTGGCGGCCACCGGGATGTATAAAATGGTGCCCGCCACGAGTTCCTTGTTGTCCATGTTGCCGGCGTGGGCAAAGGGCGGCGCGCTGTCGATCTTGCCTCCCGCTGGAGCGACCCCCATGCTGCCGAAGAACGGGTGCAGCGGAAGATCGATGCCGGGCGCAAACCTGGCGAGCATTTTTTTGCGGTCCAGTGCAATGATCTTGTAGCGGCTGTAGGGATACTCCATGGGCAGGAAGCCGCGCCCGAGCGCGAAGCCATTGCAGGCGAAGTCGACGTCGATGTCGACTTTCAGGATCTGCACCTCGAGCACGTCGCCGGGCTCGGCTTCGGCGATTGCGACGGGCCCCGTCAAAATATGTCCGCCGGGCCCGATGTCCTTCACTTCCGCATAGATCGGCCCCGTGTAGGCCGGAATCTGTTCCGGCTTGACCCCGCCGGCCTGCATGCGCTCCGGGGGTCCGCAGGTCGAGAGAGTCTGCATTCGCACGGTATCGCCGGAGTGCACCGTCAACGCCGCTTTGGCCAATCCCGAGTAGTAGCCCCAAGCAACCGTGGCGGGAGTCGCCGCCAGCGTGTAGTCGGCGGCTGGCAGCGGCGCCGCGGCGCCGCAGGCCCAACCTAAGAACACCAGGTTCGGGAGCAGGAAGGGTCGTCGCATGGCGGAATCTCCGGTCAGATCATGAGGCGGGGCGGTACCCGGGCATTGGTGGCGCGCTCGAATCCAAAGGCGACCTGCAGCAGCACTCCGTCCTGATGGCGATTGCCGACCAGGGTCATGCCGACCGGCAAGCCGCTGACAAGGCCCGCTGGTACCGTGAGGCTGGGATAACCGGCGATCGCGGCGGCCCCGGCGATTTGCGACCAACCACCGCCACGGCGATCACCCCAGACGTGATCGATCAGTTCTGCCGGACCGTTGCTGGGGGCGAGCAGCACTTCGACGCCCTGCTGGCCGAGCAGCGCCGCGAGGCCTTGGACGTCGGCGGCCCGTTGCAAGGTTGCCAGCGCCTTTTGATAGACGGCATCGGTCAGCGGCCCGCGCGCCTGCGCCATCTCGAAGATTTCCTGGCCGAAAATCACCAATTCCTGATCCGCATGCGCGTTGTTGAAGGCGATCAGATCGGCCAGCGTCTTGACCTCGACCTGCGCCGGGTCGAGCGTTCCGAGGTAGTCGTTGATGGCCGCCTTGAACTCATACAGCAGCGCCTCGAACTCGGGCTCGTCCAACTCATCGAACGCCGCCGGCGGTTTCAGGTCGACGACCACGGCGCCCTCACGCTCGAACGCGGCGCGGGCGTCGGCATACAGACGGGCGGTGTCGGGATGGGCCGCCTTCGGCAGGGGCATGGCGCCAATGCGCACGCCGCGCAGCCGAAAAGCCTCGAGGCTGGTGCCGTGCGCCCCAAATCCCAGCGGGTGCTCGGCCATGGCCGCCGCCAGCACCGCGGCATCGGCGACCGTGCGGCACATCGGGCCGGCGGTGTCCTGGCGGGGCGAAATGGGCACCACGCCCTTGCCGCTGAGTACGCCCACCGTGGGTTTGAGCCCGACCAGACCGTTTAAAGAGGAGGGGGACAGGATCGAGCCGTTGGTCTCGGTGCCGACGGCCGCCGCACAGAAGCTCGCCGCCGCCGCAACGCCCGAGCCCGCGCTCGAACCGGAAGGATTGCGGTCGCGCGCATAGGCATTGCGAGCCTGTCCTCCCACACCGCTCCAGCCGCTGGAAGAGCGGGTGGAACGGAAGTTCGCCCACTCGCTCAGGTTCGCCTTGCCGAGCACGATGGCGCCCGCGGCGCGCAGCCGCCCGGCCAGCGGGGCATCGGCTGGCCGCAGCGAGCGTGCCAGGCTCAAGGATCCTGCGGTGGTCGCCATGGGATCGCGGGTTTCGATATTGTCTTTGAGGAGGATGGGGATGCCGTGCAGGGGCCCGCGCAGCCGGTTGGCCTTGCGTTCGGCGTCCAGCGCCCGGGCGTCCTGCAGGGCGTTCGGGTTGAGGGCCAGCACCGACCGGTGCTCGGGGCCCTGGTGGTCGTAGCGTGCGATCCGGCCGACATAGGCGGCAATCAGACCTTCAGAGGTGACTGCGCCTGAGCCTAAGGCCTTTTGCAACGCTGCAATGGACAGTTCAGTGGGGTCGAAGGCGTGCTCGGCGGCGCTACTGGAGCTCCCGGCGGACGCCGCCAGCGACAAGGCGCCTGCGGACTTGATGAAGACTCTGCGGTCCATGAATTCCCCTTTGCTTTGAGTTGGTGTTCGGCGGTGGGAGGCAGGACGATAGCGCAGAAGCGAGCCCGTGAGCCCATGTTTTGTCGGAGCCGTCCTACAGCGCCGCGCAGCAACGTTCTAAGGGCGGACGAAACTACCGAAACCTTGCACAAAACTTGCACTTTTCCTTGCACTTCTTTTTATACTCGGGGTTGCGGAGACGAAGGTTTGCGAAAAAGCCTCGCCGATAGAACAAAACACTGAAGAGGGATGACGTACCTATGACCATCCGGAGACTGTTCCGACATCCGGTGCAGCGAGCATTGTTCGCTGCCCCCTGTCTTCTCGGTTTGACTCTCAGCGCGCAAGCGCAAGAAAAGCCCAAGGCCCCCGCCGCGCCGAGCGAAGAGCTTCAAGAAGTGGTGGTGACGGGTTCACGCATCGCGCGTCCGGATCTCGATCGTCTGGAGCCGACTCAGATCGTCAGCTCGGCCACATTCGATGATCGCGGCTACCTCGATGTCGGTCAGGCCCTCAGCGAACTGCCGGCCTTCAGCGTGATGCCTTCGAGCGCCGCCAATACCCAGGCGGGCTTCGGCATCGCGCAAAGCTTCGTCGACTTGTACGGCTTGGGTTCGCAGCGAACTCTGGTGCTGGTCAACGGCCGCCGCTTCGTCTCCTCGAGCACGGCAAGCTTGAACGGCGCCGGCCCGAACAACCCGGTGGGCGGCCCCGGTCAACAGGTGGACTTGAACGTGGTGCCCACCAAATTGATCGACCGCGTCGAGACCGTCTCGGTCGGCGGCGCGCCGATCTACGGTGCCGATGCCATTGCCGGCACGGTCAACATCATTTTGAAGAAGGACTTCCAGGGTCTCGACATCGACGCACAGACCGGCGTCTCCAATCAAGAGGACGCGTGGAACTACCGCATGCGCGTTCTGGCCGGACAGAACTTTGCGGATGGGCGCGGCAATATCACCGCTGTCGCCGAATTCACCAAGACCGACGGCCTGGTCGGCGGTGCGCGCCCGAATTATGCGCAGGATCTGGGCTTCTTGGCTCCGGCCACGCCCGGCAAGTTCGACACCGTGCTGACCCCGGCCAACTCGGTGCCGCAAGTGAACTTCGGCGGTGTGCCGCTGGTCGATGACGTATTCTTGTCGCCGCCGATCTTCGGCGTGCCGAACACGGCGCTCGGGGTGACGAACGGCTCCGGCCAGCTTCTGGCATGGGGAAACCACGGCAGCGCGCTGCAGCCCTACGACACCGGCACGCAGACCGGCAACCCCATTTTCAACAGCGGCGGCGATGGTCTGCGGCTCTCGCAAGTCAGCAATTTGCTGTCGCCGACCGAGCGCATGAACGCCGACCTGTTGGGCAACTTCAAGATCAACGACAATGTGAGCGCCTTCGCCGAAGGTTGGTTTTCCGAGACTCACGCCACCGACTTGATTACTCAGCCGGCCTACAACGCGGCGATATTCGGCGGCGGCGGCACGGTCAACGGCAACTTCGTCGTCAACATTAATAACCCCTTCCTGTCGCCGGGCGACCGGCAGCTGATTCAAAACGCACTCAACAACTATGCGGCGACTCTGCCGTTGGGAAGCTTGCAGTACGGTGGCGCCCCGGGATACCCGGCCTGGAATAACAGCCAGTTCTACGTCTCCCGAGCCAACACCGATCTGCAGAGCGGCCGCTCCACGGCCACTCAAGTGCTGACCCGCGGAGTGGTGGGACTGAACGGCGATTTCACCCTGGGCGAGCGGGCTTTCAACTGGGAGGTCGCGGCCAACTACGGCGTCTCCAACGATCTGCAAGTGAGCCCGTCGTACGTGTTCCAAAACGTGCAGAACGCGCTCAACTCCACCTTGAACTCAGCGGGTCAGATCGTCTGCGCCGGGACTCCGGTGAACGCGCCCATCTCGACGGTGTCGAGCACTTGCGCGCCGTTGAACATCTTCGGCAATGGCTCGCCGAGCCTGGCGGCGCGCCAGTACATCACGCACCTTGCGGAAGCGCAGTCGTACAACACGCAGCGCGACCTGACCGCCAATTTCGGGGGTGACCTGTTCAAGTTGCCGGCGGGCATGGTGAAACTGGCCGTCGGCTACGAGAACCGGCGCGAGACCGCGGACTTCTCCCCCGACGCCTTCTATCTGGAAGATCTGGGCCAAGCCCAGGTGACGGCGGTGAACGGTGCCTACCACACCAACGAGGCGTACGCCGAAACGCTGATCCCGATCTTCGCGCCGTCTCAGGAAATCCCGTTCCTGCGCAGGGTCGAACTCGAAGGCGCCGCCCGGCGCGTCGACAACTCGATTGCCGGAACGGCCACCACCTGGACCGAGGGCATGCGCTGGTCGCCGGTGCAGGACATACAGTTTCGCGCCAACCGCACCAAGTCGATTCGTGCGCCGGCGATCACGGAACTGTTCCTGCCGTCGGCGACGGTGTTCTCGTTCGCGAATGATCCCTGCGACAAGAACTTCGTCGGCCAGGGCACGGCGCCCGCAACCCGCAAGGCGAATTGCGCGGCGGCCGGCATCGATACCAGCACCTTCGTTTCCAACGTCGTCAATGCGACGGCCATCGGCACCACGTCGGGCAACACCGGCCTGCAGAGCGAGACCGCCGATTCGCGGACCATCGGCGTGGTGCTGCAGCCGCGCTGGGTCCCGAGGCTCAACATTCAGGTCGACTACATCAACATCAAGTTGACGCAGGCGATCGAAACATTGTCTCTGGTGCAGGTGTTGGACGCTTGCTACGACGCGGCCGATTATCCAAACAATCCCTCCTGTCAAGCGTTCACCCGCAATGGTTCACATCAGATATCGGATTTCCATGTGGGCTATGTCAACGCGGGCCTGTTGGAATTCAAGGGAATCACCGCGGCTCTCGATTACACCTTTGATTTGCCGCACTCGCTGGGCAGCATGCAGTGGCGGTTCAACTACCTCGATACCAAGGAGTTATTGTCGCAGGTCGGATCGGCGAGTCCGAACGAGCTTTCCGGTGAACTGCTCAATGCGCCTGGTGTTCCCCAAACCAAGGGAAGCATCGACGCGGATTACCGGTATGGAGGGTTTTCCTGGGATTGGCAGGCTCAGTTCATCGGTTCCATCAATTTCAATAACATGAACACGGCGACGTCGCAGGACTACTTCGGTGTGGGGGCTTGGTGGTTGATCAATTCGACCGTTTCCTACAGCCCGACGAAGAACTTCACAGCACGCCTGATCGTCGACAATGTGTTCGACAAGCAGCCGCCGTTCCCGGCGCTCGCGGGCACGGGCGGCAACTTCCTCAATGCGACGTCGCTCTACTTCTCCGGCATCATCGGACGCACGTATCTGGTATCGGCGAACTATCACTTCTAAGACGCAGGGGTTGGGGTAACGAAAGCGGGAGCCATGGGGCTCCCGCTTTTCTATATTTGCCTGCGCTGCGTAAAGGCGACTAGAATCGGCGCGAGGCGGGCGTCGTATAATGGTAATACCCAAGCTTCCCAAGCTTGAGCCGTGGGTTCGATTCCCATCGCCCGCTCCACTTCTCGTTGCCTGGCGTGTCCCTACGTTGCCCTAGGTCGCGACTTAGTTTGTCGCCCAGTTCCCACAGTCTCGACGCGCCTACAGTTCATTTGATCGAATGCGTCGATCGGTCCCTCGGTCGAGTTGGTTCTCGATCGTCTCATCCGTCCGTCATCGACCCCCAAGCGGTCACCGACCGATGGCCGCTTTCGGGCATTAGATTTTCGTATCCACATGCGCTCCCGACGCACCTGACAAATCGGCAAGAACCTGCCGCAGCCTGGCCAACAGGGGCTCCCACTTCTTCTTCGCCTCGCGCCGAACAAGCCAGTAAGTAAACCAGTACAGCGCGCCGCAGCCCACATAGTACGTCCACCCCTGTACATCGGGCACATAGCTCCCCGTGCGCGCGTGATAACCACCGAGCGATCCTAAAGCGATGGCAATCAGCATCGGTATCAGGAACCAAGCCCCAACGCGGTCCAAAAGCCTGCGCTGTTTCTCCAGCCTCTCGATTTCAATTTCGATGCGGGAGCGCAGCGTCCAGTCATCTGATCGGGTCACACTTCGGGCTCGTAACAGGGCAACGGTCATGACAGCCGTCGCCGCAATGAACACAACGACACCGAGCCGCGACAGCCAGTTAACCTGCTCCTGGGTTAGCCAGCCAAAAAGCACATTTAACAGCGCGCCAACGGCGAGGGCGAAAATCATCCAGAAATCGCGGAACCGCACTGCGCGATGAATCTTCGTCACGTCATTAATAATGGCATTCATCGGCAAGCCCTCCATTGGGGTTAACTGACTAATCTCTTCCTGCCACGCCGACTTCAAGTCATCCAGTTTCATGGGATCACCTCGCGTTTTCAGTCAACATAGGCGTCACTAAATTTCTGCTTCAATCGGTTAATACGCACGTTGATCGCGTTTGCGGTGATCCCCAGCACCCCACTCATCTCATCGGCCGTGAGTCCGTCCATGTACATCATCAATATCGATGCATCGACTTCGCCAAGCCGACTCAGGAAGTCGGAAAGGATCTGGGCGGTGCTCGCGCCTGCTGGCGATCCCTCGGGCTCCGCTGTGACACGCGCGGATATGGCTCCTTGCAACGTGCGCACTTTCATTGTTTCACTCACGTGAGTCATGGCGGCATTTAGGGAAACCCGATAGATCCAGCTCTCAATCTTGGCGTCACCCCTGAAGCCAGGGTAGCTGCGCCACAATCGCGTCAGAATGTCCTGAACCAGGTCGTCCACGGCGCCACTCGCCGCGAACCGGCGCGCGATACGACGGATGCGGCCAAAGTGCTCACGTATCAGCTTCTCGAAGCCCAAGGGCGCATTGCTTGCTTCGCCGGTCATTGAAGTATTAGTCCCCGTGGCCGATCAAAACTTACATTGCAGTGTCACAAAGATCATTGCTTCCGCTTGGACCAGCGAATGTCAAATCGTGGGGATTTGTGAATCCGTCGAGTCAACGCCAAATCAAAGTGCTATTCGAGGAGAGCGCAATGTCCGCTTCCAGGCGGGCAAAGCCCTACCCTTGATGACGACAGTTGGCCGGGTGCCGACGAATTGGCCCGTACCGCCGCTGTCGACCCGGTGCCCCCGGTGGTGAGAGACTGCTTAGAGAATCTCCGTTTGCCGTTTTAACCGAGCGACTCCTTCACCAGTTGGCCGATCTCCGCGAGCATGGCTGCACGCTTGCTCTCAGGTCCGGTGCACTGGGTGATGTAGGCCGCGACGATAATGGGCGGCTTGCCGGCTGGCCAGATGACCGCGATGTCGTTGCTCGTATGCTCGCCATTCGCGCCAGTCTTGTCGGCTACGCGCCAGCTCGCGGGCAGTTTTGCCCGTAGGCGCTCAACGCCGGTGAGGCTCGCTTCCATCCAACGCGCCAGTTTGTCGCGCGAACGCTGCAAGAGCACGTTTCCCAGCAGCACGGATTTCAGGTCACCGGCCATGGCCGTGGGTGACGTGGTATCACGCGGATCCCTGGCGAGTGATTCATTCAGAGACGTCTCAATTCGGTCGAGACGCGTTACGGTATCCCCAAGGGAGCGGGAGAAGGTTGTGATGCCTGACGGTCCGCCGATCGTTTCTAGCAAAAGATTAGCTGCCGTGTTATCGCTTCTGGTAAGAGTGGCCTGACAGAGAGCCGCGACAGTCATCGTACCCCCGGCGTGCGGTTCAGTCAGCGGAGAATTGAACAGCAGTGGCTTCGAAGGAATCGCGACGGCTCGGTCGAGAGTTTCGCGATGGCCGTCCACGCGCTGCAGGACCGCGGAAACGAGGAGGAATTTGAACGTGCTGCACATGGGGAACCGCTCATCCGCGCGGTAGCCCGAGCGCTCGCCGGTGGCAGTGTCGAGCACAGCAACTCCGAGCAGGCCTCCGTTGGTCTCCTCAAGCTGTGCGAAGGCCGCGGGCAATTTGTCGAAACGCTTCGGTCCGGCGTGGAGAACACACGGCAGAGAGAGCGTGGCAACGACAAGAAAATTTCGGCGGCTGAACATGCTTGGAGCGGAACAACTTGGGTGTGGGCCGCTCAGTGTACATAAGCTTGCGAGCGGCGGCTTTGCTCCTCGGATTCCACTCACGCGAGTGTCTCATGATGGCCGATAGCACGCACACGAATGAAACTCTAACGCTTGGCGTAGTACTTGACTCCCGGCAAACGGTCGAAGTCCGAATCCTGCGTCCAAAGCGTCGCGCGATGTCGCTGCGCGATTGCCAGCATTACGCTGTCCGCCATCGCTATCCCGTGCAGGATCGAGAGCCGCGCGGCTTCTATGGCCGTCGCCCGGTCGAGATCTACGACGCTCCCTTGTTCCATAACGGCGACGGCTCGCAACGCGTCGTCCTCACTGCGCTGCTGGCTAACGCGCTTGAACACCTCAAACAAGGACAAGGAGGGGACGAGAAGTGACCGCGTCGATTCGATTGGTTTTGCGAATACTGAAGCGTTAGGCCCGTCGGAGAAGTACTCGAGCCAAGCCGAGGAATCGACGACGTTCATACCCGATCGGATTCCCTCGGGACGTCGGTGTCAATTCCCTTGAGTGATCCGCGCGCAGATTTAGTCGGTCGCACCGGTACCAATTCGATCCGCCCTCTATACTCAATGGCATGCAGCTTCTCGCCCGGCCTGATCCCGAGCGCTTCACGAATCTTCGACGGAATGACGATCTGGTACTTTGAGGATACGGTTATAGTACTCATACAAATCTCCGATCGATCAAGATTACGTAAGACGACTTTTCCAGACTATCATGCCTCACATTCGGTGTCACCGCGATTTGCATCGGCAGTCATGTGGAAAGTCGCTTATCTGGAAGGCGTTCCTCCCTACCATTGACCGCAACTGGCCCGGTCAGAGACTTATTGTTGCCGGGGTCTCGCGCACCGATGTATCCCTACGTAGCCGTACATGGCCCCACATACCGCGAAAATTCACACGCTAATCCCACTTGGCATTCGCCATCGCATCAAATCGCTTGTTTTGAAAGCTCGGAAGAAACGCCCGTGTGGGTTCGATTCCCATCGCCCGCTCCACTCTCAGGCAACGACCGGATCTTCGTTGGTGTGAACGTCGTGGTTCACGCCGTGACGGACTTCTGGGCCGCCGCGAAGACGTCGCGTGCGGACGTCGTGCCCGCTACATGCTCTGTACCCTCGACTCCGAGGTCCATCCATCCTGAATTCACGGCCTCAAACATTTCTTCGGCAGGTCCGGTGTGGCCCTTCGGGATGCCGAATTGTTCGAACGCTTCCGCCCACCCTGCACGCGGGACTGCAAAGGCTTTCACGTCGAGATGCAGGACTTCACCCAATTGCTCCGCGACTTCATCCGCGGTGACCATCGAACCAAGCTCGACCGCGCGCTGCCCTGACCACGCTGGCCCGGTCAAAAGGGTTGCGACCTCCGCGCCGATGTCGTTCGTCGCGACCATGGTCGATTTCCGATTTGTCGGATTGTAGTAGACCGGTAGCGTTCCCCCCTGGGCGACCTGCAAGCCGTAGAGGAAGTTTTCGAAGAATCCGCCTGCGCGCACAAATGCGATTGGCGATATCAGGCCGCGAAAACCTTGCTCCAGAAGAGACAAGGCCGTGATCATCCCAAGCCCGCACGTCCTGTTCGCACCCATCGACGAAAGCGCTACCACCCGCGGCGGCGCTGCCTTGGTGAGCGCCTCAACATAGTTCGCAATCACGCCTTTGGCTTCCTTGTAATCGGGCGAGGGAGCCCAGACAGCCGGCAACATGACAAACGCGCCTTCGACGCCATTGAGCGCCCGCTCGATGGCTGCCGAATCATTCCAATCACCGTCAACCAGTTGCACTCCCTGCTTCGCCCAGCTCGACGTCTTCTCGCGATTGCGGACCAGCGCGCGTACTTCTTTGCCGTGCGCCAACAGATGTTTTGCCGTCGCGCCACCCACTTTTCCCGTGATTCCCATGACTAAAAACATGCATTTTCTCCTGATCTTGAGGGACGGAGCACCGCCCCGGTTGGTTTAACGGATGAGCGGCAGAATGGCCCGGATACGGGGATCGCGCGCGTAGAGGCCGCCCCATGCCATCGCGCCCAGCAGCAGAGAAATGATTTCCGGCGGCGACCCCAACTCACCAATGCGGACATGAGCGCAGATGGCACCTCCCAAAAAGCCCGTCACTAGGATCGCACCGAGGACGGAGGTGGCCGGGATGGCGTAAAGGATGGCGCAGGTGAGTACGACCGGACCCACGACACGGGTCAGGTCCATCGCGAACCCGGTTTCCTGCAACATGCTCGCGATCTGTGCCGGCGCGAAAAGCTGAATAATGCCGTCTGCCACCAGAGCGACAACGACAAACGCGCTCATTAGCCGACCGACCCACAGTGCGCGATGCGACATCATAGTTTTGGACACTTGTCATTCTCCGAAGGGGGATACCAATATTTGGAGCTTACTGTGTCTCCTAGGTATGATAAACACCGAGCAAATGAACTCACTGTTCTCTCTTTGGTGAACAATACCGAGGCACGAAAATGCAGAATCTCGAACCCATCCGCATTTTCATAACGGTAGCGGACATGGGGAGCTTCACCCACGCAGCCGATAGCTTGGGCATTCAGAAGGGAAGGGCCTCAACGGCGGTCCGGAAACTGGAAGAAGATGTCGGAGCCAGACTTCTGCACCGGACGACGCGCAGCGTGCAGTTGACGGAAGACGGACGGGTATTTCATGCACGTGCCCGCGATCTGCTTGCTGACATTGATGATCTGCACTCAATGTTCGCAAGCGATCAAGTGGCGCTTCGCGGGCGCTTACGGGTTGATCTGCCGAGTGAATTGGCGCGCACCACTATCGTGCCGGCCCTGCCGGCCTTCATGGCAACTTATCCCGAGTTGGAGCTGGAGGTGTCGAGTACGGATCGCCAAGTTGATCTCGTTCAAGAGGGGTTTGACTGCGTATTGCGACTGGGTTCCATCGGGGACGAGACGCTGATTGCCCGCCCGCTGGGCAAGTTGCGCATGGTCAACGCCGCCAGTCCTGCCTACCTGGCGCGCTATGGCGTCCCTCGATCGCTGAAAGATCTGCAGCATCAGAAACATCGGGCAATTCATTTCTCACGGACGCTCGGCGCAAAACCCTATGGATGGGAGTATCCGCACGGCGACAGCTACGCGAGGCTTCAGTTGCCAGGCGCGCTGCACGTCAACAGCGTGCAGTCCTACGAAGCCGCTGGTGTCGCCGGCCTTGGCCTGATTCAGGCGCCCCTGTTGGCGATTGGCCGTTACCTGGAGAGTGGAGCGTTGATAGAGCTACTACCAGATCTTCAGCACAAGCCGCTCGAGGTCTCCCTGGTAGTAGCGCATCGTCGCAACCTGTCGCGCCGAGTCCGCGCATTCATGAAATGGATCGAGAATGTGCTCGCGCCCTATCTAGAGTAGCGAGAGCAATTCACAGAGCACGACAACGTGGGACGGTCTTGAATTTACTTGGCATGGGTAGTGCTTTTTGACTACCAAGGAGCAACGCGGAGCGTTCTGCTATTCCATTAGCGACCGCATTTGACTATCTTGAGGGTCGCGCTGCAGGAAAGGCGGTCCGTCGTCCTCGAGCGCGCACATGGCGCGCGTTCAAATAGCCGTCCGAGCGCTCGCTGACACACACGCCAATCACGCTCCGAGCGCCGGTCAACTTGAGCTCGTCTTATAGGGACATTGGTAGACATTGGCTGGCACTGGCGGTGGTTACACACGCAGCGTTGCCTCCTGTGCCCTGAGTTGACCCGAGGACATGATCGACCGCCCGTTCGATCAGGTCCGCCGCGTGAGTCAGTTCGCCGAAGCGCGACACGCCAGAGGCAAAAGATCGGCTCGCCGCGCGCAAGGCCTTGTCACCTAGCATGTCCATGACCGCGCTGCTGATCGCAGCTGGTGGCGCGTCCGGCGATAGCGTACGTCCCAACCCCAGCGCCTCGACGCGTGCGGCATTGTCGTTCTGGTCGCGCCCGTTGGGTAGGCAAAGGGTCGGCTTGCCGGCCCCCGCGCTGTACATCAACGTGCCGAAACCCGCGTGTGTCACGACGAGGTCAACGGACGGTAGAACTGCGTCGTGCGGAACAAAGGACCGTGCCTCCACATCACCTGAAATTGACAATGAGTTGGGTGCAATGCCCCTGCCTGTCGTCACGAGGACCTCAATCGGCAGGTCCGAGACGGCTTCGCAGATGTTCCGCAGCGTCGATTCCTGTCCTTGAAACATACTGCTGAGACTGACGAGAACGAACGGCCGATCCGGAGACCGCCGCGGCCAGGGATCATGAGCGACTCGCTCACGGATCGGACCGACGAAGTGGATGTGAGAAGCGGTATTCGGCTGAGTTCCGAATTCCGGATAACTGGTCGCCAATACCAGGGGAGCGCGCTCCAGAAGATCGAAGAACGTCGAGCCGGCCGCAGCTCCCGGCACTGTGGCGATGATCGAGTTCAAGAATCCCGCGCATGCGCCTTCTCTGATCCAGGCGATGTGATTGATCGCGGCAAATGGCAGCCGTCGTTCAATCGCGAGGTTCAAAGTGCTGATCAGCATGGCGTCAATCAGGCAGATATCCGGGCGAACTGCATCCCGGACGGCGAGAAAGTCTGCCGCGAAGGCGGACGAGCCGACCACGTTCTGCACGACGAAGGCGCCTTCTTCTTCATTGGTGCGGGGCTGGGCGGGGTTCCATTGCGGGGCGCTCGGCAGTGCATGGAATCTGCCGCCGTCGGCGATGACGGCCTCGGCGAGCGTGTCGTGACTCAGCACATGGACGTCATGACCGCGCCGACTCAACTCACGCGCGAGTGCACGCTGCGGCGGTGTGTTTCCGCTGCCGTCCCAGTGCGCCATGAGCACGCGTAGCCTCCTTGGGCGCTTCACAATCGGGTCCAACTCTCCGACTGCACGCGCGACCGCTTGTGTCATGTCACTTCTCCCGTTTCTTTTTTGATGATGCCGAGCATTAGATGCAAAACCTCGTCCTGGCTCTTGCCGAAGTCCCGCCGCAATAGCTTCCAAGTGTAGATATCCGTGGCGACTATGAGGCGGGTGATCTGCCGCTCCCGCTCAAGCTCGTTCAGACCGCTCGGGGTTGAACCAAATCTCTCACCGACCCATGCGCGATGCTCGCGCCGTCCCTGCGCCAAGATTGGCCGCAATGCCGAATGCCGTTCCTCCTGGGCCAGGAAGCGCACAACCATGTCGCCCACGGATTCATAGTGCGCGATGAGCGCCTCAAGGGCGGCTCGCCCGGAATCATCGGCGGGCATAGAGGTGCGCGGGACAGCTTCTGCCCGGACGAGATCCATGACGGCCTCGAGAAGTCCGTCCTTGCCGCGGAACAGGCGGATGACGGTTTGTCGTGTGGTCCCGGCCGAGACAGCCACCTCGTCCAGGGTAATCTCGTCTATCCAGCGGGTCAGAAGAAGGTCGTTAAACGCCGTCACCACTCGCTGGCGAAGGCTCTCGGCAGCGGCGGCGCGGGCAGTCTGACGGTAGGGACGCTTGGCTACTGACATTTCAAGATACTAAAAGTTATTCAGATAACTGACAGTAACATAAAATAGGAATGGGTGTAAACACTCGTCCAGCCCGCGCGCTTGGCGACCGCTGCTCGGATCAGAAGCCGGATCTCTCGGCTGCCTGGTACGTACTATCCTTGCAGTGACCACACGTCCGAGTCCGCCTATGACAACAATCTCTCTGAGCCCCAAGCTGGTCACGCACATCAACGTCTTCACCGTTGAGCCCGCGAATCAGCAACAACTCCTCGAACTGTTGGCTCGTGCGACCGAAACCTCTGTACGCCATGCGCCAGGTTTTATTTCAAGCAGCCTGCATCGGGGTCTGGAGGGCACGAAGGTCACGATGTACGCCCAATGGCGCAGTGTCGAAGACTACCAAGCCATGCGCGAGAATCCGGCACCGTTGCCGTATTTGCAGCAAGCGCTCGCAATCGCGAGGTTCGAGCCTGGAATGTATGAAGTTGTCGAGATCTTCTCCGGAACCAGCTCGGAACCCTAACCCTGCAATTGTGCGCGCAGCCCTTGGAGCCCCGATCATGATTGAACTCGATCCCCGGGCATCTGCCCTCGTCCTAATCGATCTACAGAAGGGCATTCTTGCCAACACGCTCACGCCCGTTACGGGTCAAGAATTGCTGGTGCGCGGTCAGGCCCTCGCCGAGCGCTTTCGCACCGCAAAGGCAACCGTCGTGCTGGTCAACGTCGCCTTCTCGCCGAACGGCGCCGACCTGTTGCGCCAACCGGTGGATCAGGCGTCGCCGATCCCGGCCAGTGGCTTTCCAGCCGGCTGGAACGAATTTCCCCCCGGTCTGATGCAAGCGGGTGATCTGCAAATCACGAAACGACAATGGGGCGCGTTCTACGGCACCGAGTTGGACCTGCAGCTGCGCCGACGCGGTATCCGCACGATCGTCCTAGGCGGGGTCGCGACTCAGATTGGCGTGGAGTCGACGGCGCGTCAGGCGTACGAGCACGGTTACGAGCTGCTTATCGTCAAGGACGCGACAACCAGTTCCGTCGCCGAGGGCCATGACATGTCGATGAAGCACATCATGCCCCGACTCGGGCGTATCGTTCAAAGCAGCGACTTCACACTGACTCGCACCTGAACAACACAATGGATCAGCCGAACCAGCGAACCGCATTTAGTCAGTCCGAGGCCGGTCGTGGCGGGTGAGGTTTCGTGAGTTCCGCGTCGCCGTATGTACCGGTAAGCCGGCCGTCACGGGCGAAGTCACAGATTAACTTGAAATATCCCGGAGCATACCGGGTCGAGATCCGATCGCCTTCCGCATTCACGTCGAATAACGTGATGCCGTGTTCCGCTTTTGGATAATAGGCCATCGTGAAAGGGTGGTCGGCCGCGATGAGCGCCTTGATTCGACGCCCGGTCACGGCGCTCGGGGATTCATAGTCCTCGCCGCCGAGGATCCAGAGCTCCGGCACCGTCGCAGCGCGCAGCGTTGGCATCGGATCGTAGTGGAACGGCGTGTTCCGAACAAAGCTTAGCTCTGTACGGCCCAGCTCTCGAAGTTGTGCCTCCGAATACGGCAGCAACAGATACGTGTAGTTGCCATGAAGATCTTTGTACCAAGGCGCATCGCGATACTTCGCGCGCGCGGCATCCAGCTCCACAAATCCTCGAGTGAAGCGGCTGGCGACCACGACTTCGGCGGCACGCGCGACCTCGAGCGCCTGAGCGATTTCGGCGGGAGAATGTCCTTTTTCACGCATCTCCATGTCAACTTCTTGCTGATCTTCATCGATTACCGAAACCGCCAGCCCAAAGGCGACGATGACGAAATCGACCGGTGCCCGGTTCGCAGCGAGCGGAGCCACCCAGCCACCTTGACTGCCGCCCCAATAGCCAATTCGAGCGAGGCGCGAACCGGCGAGGCGCCGCGCCTCGCGCATTGCCGCAACCACGTCATCCGCCAAGAGGCTGAATTCCTGGGTATAGGTTCCCGCAGAACGCCCTGTGCCCCGTTTGTCATAGACAAAGGCGCCGACGCCGTAGGCGGGCAATAGACGTTGTAACTGGTGAAAATCCAAGGCCGAGGTTTGCTCTGAACCGTGCACAAGCACCACGACCGGCACCTTGCTGCTTCCCGAAGGCATGACGAGGCGACCGGCCAACGCGGTGCTGTGACTGTGAAACGTTGCTTCACCCACGTTGAAGTCGATCCGCTTGCCCTGGGTGCCGGCAAATTCGATTGAACCCTTGTCACACTCGCCAAAGGACACCGATCTACCATCGCCGCGCTTGCTCCAGCCAGCGGTGCTCGTCCACACCCCGGTGGCCGTTTTGTGCAACGCGCCCGTCGTACCATCGAAGCGAAGCCATCGCAACCCGTCGTCGTCCGGAGCGATATCGACGATGCTGCCGTCGGACAATAGATAGGCGCCGATGTGGCAGTTTGGGAGTGGGCGCGCCATCGGCGCATTTGGGTTTGTGATGGGTGGCGGAACGTCGTCCGCGGAGTAACAACGCGCCGCCAGCACGCATAGCCCGATTGAGCGGAGTGCCATGCGCACCCATCGCCTATTGATTGCACCAGCTGACGGCATTGCTTTCATGATGGTGTCGACGCGGACATTCGAATGACCTGAACTGCCAATTGCTGGTAACGATTTATAGCGCCTCCCGCAGGCCTTGTATTGGACGGTTTCAAGGTGGGCGATAGGCACAATAGAGGCGCCGCTGATTTGACCGCACCATCAGACTGATACACTGGCGTCTGGGTCGGCGGTCCTGAGTTCTGTCGTTACCAATGAACGTACTGCACGAGTCTAGCGGGGTCATCGTCCGCAGAGTGGTCGATCTCAGCGACGCTCGGGTACCGGAGCATGCGCATGATTGGCCGGTGCTCTCGATTTTCGTGCTCGGGGGCTATCTGAATGAGACCGAGCTCGGACGGCGCTTGATTGATGGTCCATCTGCCGTTCTTTACCGCGCTGGTTCTGCCCACCGCAATACGGCCTTATCGGCCGGATTCGAACAGATTGAAATCGAGTTCGATCCGGAGTGGCTCGGGCGCACTTCTGTTCCCAGTAAGCCGGTCACCCACTGGATAGGCGGTCACGCGGGCTTCACGGCGCGATCCCTGGCCCACTACTGCTCGGGCGCAATCAGCACGGCCGGCGTTCGGGACGCCATAGGCCAATTTATGTGGACGGTTCATGGCGCTCACGAGCGGACTCACGCCCCTTGGGTCGACGTCGTCTCTCAACGCCTTCGCGAGGACACTTCTCTTAAGGCGCATGAGCTCGCGAGAAAGGTGGGGCGGCATCCTTCATGGCTGGGGTCGGCCTACCGACAAGCGATGGGAGAAGGACTGTTGGATGCGGCGGCACGCTTTCGCATCGAGTGTGCGTCGCGGTTGTTGCGCGAGACCGATCAATCTTACGCGTGTGTCGCGCATGGAGCAGGGTTTTGCGATCAGAGTCACATGAATCGGAGCTTTCGGCGGATTCTTGGTCGTTTGCCGACGGCCGTCAGGCAAGACCAGTGCCGCTCCTTGAGAGACGTCGACTGTTAGCAGTCATCCACTGACCCGTTGTCGACGCTGCGGAGCGTCAGCATTCCACGCGGTTTCTGCCGAGTTGTTTCGCTTTGAAGAGCGCTCTGTCGGCCCGGGCGAAGGTCTGGACGATGGTCTCGCCAGGCCTGTACTCTGCCACTCCGACTGATACTGTTAGCGGACCCATCGAACGAGGCAAAGGAATCTCGAGCGTTGTTATTCAATTGCGTAGCCGTTCGGCATCGAGCACGGCACCCGCCAGCGCCGTGTGCGGCAGGATCTGGACGAACTCGTCGCCACCATACCGTCCGAAGATGTCCGTTGAGCGCAGCCCGTCCCGTGCGGCCTGCGCGAATGTCTGCAGCACCCGATCGCCGCTCAAGTGGTCGAATTCGTCGTTGTAGCGTTTGAAGAGGTCAAGGTCGATCACGCAGATGGAGAGTGGTTCGCCCGAAGCGTTGGCCCGCTGTTTCGATTCTTCCATGGCAATCATCAACGCACGTCGGTTATAGACGCCGGTCAGATCGTCATGGCGCGCTTTTTCCTCGATGTCTTCCAGCTTGATGTTCACTTCGAGGAGGTCGCGTTGGAGCCGCTTCACACGCCCGCCGATGAACACAAACCAGGGAAATGTTATTGCAATGACGACGAACTGAAGCATGTCGAGGCGCAGCATCTCGCCGTCATGGTTGTCGCCGTAGCGACGCCAGATCACCATCGCTAACGCCGCCAACGAGACCAAGCCCAACACCGCCAGCTTCGTGCTGCTGCAGCGAAGCATGCCGAACATGAAGGCGACGAAAAAGAACGCGGTGAAAACGAGTCGAGTGTCCGGCGCGCGGTAGACGACGAACAGCATGGTGAATACGGCCGCAAGAAGCTGAAATACAGTCAAACTCGGATCTGTAAACCGTAGATTGAGCCCCTGGCGGAAAGCGATAAAGAATCCGACAATTGCCGCCGCGACGATCGCGCAGGCCTCGACCAGAGTCTCGCGGTCAATTTTGTTTTGTGTGTAAAAAATGGTCAGCACCAGCAGGTACAGGGCCGAAAAAATACTGGCCTGCAGGAACCTACGCAATCGCAGCTGTTGCTTGAACTCGCCGTGTGTCGCTGACGAAGTCTCAGAAATCGGATCGCGCATGGTTATAGGATGTGGCGGCGCATCGCGCTATCACCTATTGATAAGTGACAGATCGGCCCATGTCAATGCGTTTTAGCGAGTACTGCAGGTGTGCGCGTTCCTCCCTGCGGGGCGTAGTAATGCACCTACAAATCCCTCGAAAACACGCTGTTCGGCACGCAATTCCCGCGAAATCTTTGAGGGGAACTTCGACCCCCTGATGTCCTGTCAAAAAAAGCATAGGACCTGTGGGAGTTCGGCATGCGCAAAACTCAGAGTTCGGCGACCGCATCGCGCCTCGTGTTGCTCACCATTGCGGTGGCGGTCGCGGGTTGCGCATCGAAACACGACACGCGGGGACCGTTTGTCGGGTCGGCTCCCTTTAGTAAGACGATTCCTGGTTCGGGCGATTCCGTGTGTTGGAGTGTCAAGCGCGCACTGCTCGGTCAAGGGTACATGTTGGAGCGATCCAGCGAATCCGGTGTCTTGACCGGAACAAAGGACGCTCAGCCTGAGGAGAAGGTCAATGTGACCGTGCGCCTGCAGACCACCTGCGCCGACAATCGTAATGGCACGAGTATCGTGTTCGTTACCGCGAATCGGGAGGTCAGCAAGCTGCAGAAGATGAAGCAGTCCACGAGCGCGGGAATTGGGCCGGCTACCATCACAATGCCCGCGGGCTCGGCCAAGGTTCTCGGGGTTGTCAGACGAGAAACGATTGACGATCCGAACTTCTACAACAGCTTTTTCGCTCTGGTCGAGGGATTCGTCGCGCAAGAGGGACGATCGCACGCGGAACAACACGCTGAGATATCGAAACAGGGCGATCAGGGCAAGTAGTAGGGCGAGCGGACACCTATCCGCCAACGCCGATTTCACTTCAAGCCAATAGCGAGGAGGTACTATGCACCGCAAGGCGCTAATTGCATTTGCCATCGGATCAATCGTCGGAGTGGCGCTGCCAGGAGCGTACGCCGCAGACCAACAGCCTGCTGCTGCACCGAACCAGGATGGTCAGCAGCAGGCGGCGGACGCGACTGCGACTGCGTCCAGCCGAGACGTAGCCCGGGTCAACCGAGACGACGCCAGGGATCAGCGCGATGCGGATCAGCGTGATGCGGTCCGCGAGCAACGCGACATCAGGATGGATCAACGCGACATCAGAGCGGACCGTACCGACATTTCAAAGGACAAGTCGGACATTCAGGCGGATCAGAGGGACATGCAGGCCGATCGCAGGGACATCCAGGCTGACCGCAAAGATATTGCGCAGGATCGATCGGATATTCGCGCTGACCAAAAGGATCTGCGCCACGATTATGCCGAGCGGCGCGAAGGCGTGAACGACCAAGCCGACATAGCGCGCGACAAAGCCGATATCCGGTCGGACCGCAGGGACATACGGACCGATTCCAGAGACATCCAGGCCGACCGCAAAGACATCGCGCAAGACAGGGACGACGTGCGCGCCGATCAGCGAAATATCCGCTCGGACCGGCAGGACTTGCGAGCAGACCGGGGCGATATGCGTAAGGATATGCGCGACGATATGCGCAGTGAAGATCACGGCAGCAGGCGCAATGACATCGGCAACGTGAAACCGGGAATGACGTCGGCGAAACTCGCGAACAATGCCGCAGAGAACAACAAGAAGGCGCAGGCCACGCAGAATGTGCACAAGGCCTGGTATCACTTCTGGTAGGCCATTGGATGTTCAGCCTGCACGGAACATGAGGTTCCGTGCAGGCCCTAACCCGGGGCCTAAGCAGTAAGTCTCGCTCCAAATTGCCGCAGCCGTTCGGCGGCTTCGTTGACCACGTCTTCGGCGTGCATCCGCGCACCTGCGCCGATAAGCGCCTCGTAGCGGTTCAATCCCAGAGTCGATCGCAGTCGTGCGTTGGCGGATTCATTGTGGCGAAACCAGAAGCTAAACAGCGGCGATCCCGCCCGCCGGCGAAACTGCTCCGCTGCGCTCAAGAATCGGCAGGCGTCTTCTGCCTTGCCAAGCTGCTCAGCCAGATAGCCGCACCCTTCCACTGACCCCGCGACACCCCGCACGTGCCCCACCGCGATGGCATTCCGCATGGCTTCATGCCACTCGAGGGCCGCCCCCGCGAGGTCGCCTCGCCGGAATAGCGCGAGTCCGATGTACATGCCGATAAAGTGATGCTGGTGAGAGTCGGCGCTGAGACTATGAACTGAGCGCAGCACCTCAACGGCTCTGTCGGTGTCCTCTTCCGCCAGGCACAGCCAGCCGCGTGCCAACCCGGCAAGCCCGCGCAGCAACTCATCGTCGTGCTTTTCCGCCAATCGCTCGACGGCGACTAGATGCTCTGAGGCCTGCTCCGATTGACCGAAGTGAATCCGCCATAGGGCCAGATGCCCGCTTGAATAGGCCTCGGTCCATTCGTCGCCAACTTCGCGGGCGATCGTGACTGCCGCGAGCAGGGGCTGGTCGGCCGCCACCTTGCTACCGGCGAAGAGATTGATGCCTCGGCACATTTCAGCTTGCGCGCGCTCGCGGCTGCGCTCCGACGGTGCGGCGGCGAGTGCGCGCTCGCATAGTCGAAGGCCGAATGCGATCTCGCCATGCGCCTTGAAATAAAGGGTCAAGAGTCCTGCAATTCGCAGAGCGGCCCGCGGGTTGCCGCCCAGACCCGCCGCGTACTCCGAGGCGCTGTTGATATTGCCGTGCTCCGGGGTGAGCATCGCGATGCGTTCCCGCATCCGAACTCCGAGCATGTCTGTATGCGCCATTTCCGTCATGCACAACACGTAAGCCAAGTGCGCGTCCCGCGCGCGCCGTTCGTCGCCCAATATCTTGAGCTGTTCGAGCGCAAATTCGCGCACGCTCTCGAGCAACCGGTAGCGCGGCGGACTGGCGCTCTGGTCCACGGAAGCCAATGACTTGCTGGCGAGTCCGGTGAGCAGATCGACCGCCGCCTCCGGCGATACGCCGAAGGCGGACGCGAGATGGATGACTGCTTCAACAGTCCAGCCCTGAACGAATACCCCGAGCCACGCCAGCAGGCGTTGTTCATCCGGCGACAACAATGCAAAGCCCCACTCCAGCAACGCGATCAAATTTCGGTGCCGGTGGTCACGGCCGGCAACGTCGCCGACCAAAAAGCGAAAGCGATGTTCAAGCCGTTCCAGCACTTGTTCGGGCGAGAGCAGCGTGAAGCGCGCCGCCGCAAGTTCGAGGGCAAGCGGCATGCCATCGAGCCTTTCGCAGATGCCGACGATCGCTGGGGCGTTGGCCAGGGTCAGTTTGAATTCGGACTGCAGGTCTTGTATGCGAGCCAGCAGCAGCGCCACCGCCGGTGCCGCCGCGATCTGCTGCAGTTCGTGCTCATCCGAGGGCTGCCCGAGGGCGGGCAATTCCAGCGGCGGCAGACGCAGCACGCGTTCGCTCACGAAACTCAGCTGCTGCTGCGAGGTCGCCAGAATTTTGAGTTGGTCGGTGCCGCGCAATATTTCAACGGCCAGAGAACCAACCGCTGCCGAGAGGCGATCGCAGTTGTCGAGCAGCAGCAGCGCGCGACGGCCCGCAAATATCTCCGTGATCTTGCCGAGAAGTTCGCGCTCGCCGCAGGGCGCTATCGCCAGTGTCAACGCCAATGCCTGTAGCCACTCATCGGCGCGGCGCATCGGTGCCAGGTCGAAGAACCAAATGCCGTCGGGATACTGATCCGCGTGGGCTTGGGCGAAGGACAGCGCGCACTGGGTCTTGCCCATGCCTCCGGTCCCGAGAACCGTCAGTGAACGGCCGCCGTTCAGCAGCGCATCAATCTGACTCAGTTCATGCCCGCGACCGATCAAGGGGTGCAAGGGGGCCGGAAGACGTACCGAAACGGGCGGCGCAAAACGCGCGCGCGGCTCCGCCGGTGACGCCGGCGCCCTTTCGACCGGGCCTACGTAGCGGTAGCCCGAGCCATGAACCGTCTGGATGAACCTGGGTTCTTCGGCATCGTCGACCAGCGAGCGTCGCGCCAGGGCAATGACGCGATTCAGGGTGGACGGGGTAACATAACGATGACCCCAGACGGCGTCCAACAATTGCTCCCGGGTCAGCAATTCTCCAGGCCGCATGACCAACTGCGTCAGGACCGCGAATACCTTCGGCTCGAGGGTGTACACCGCCCCGCCTTTCCTGAAGATACGGTTCGCGGTATCAAGCTCGAAGTCTCCGCAGCGGTACACGACTTGCTCCAAACGCGTCTCCCTTGCAGCTGGCCGTCAATCCCGATCCGGTGCGCCGAGCGGGAAAAACTTTCGGTAGGGCCGCGCTTCATCAACCGTACGGGCGACCGATGGTCGGGCAAGCAGCCTGCCGCGATAGGCGCGGGCCCTGGGAAATTGGTCGCCGATGGGATGCGCCCAGTCGGCATAGAAAAGAGCAGGTGCTGCCGAGCAGTCAGCGAGCGTAAAGTCGCTGCCAGTGGCCCATGCTTGTTGCGCAATGTGTTTGTCCAGCCACCCATAGGCGACATCGAGCAGGCTCCTTGCGTCGCTGACCCCCTTGGGGTCGCGTTGGCTGTCGATCCGCAGTCGGTCCGCAACCAATGTCTGCATCGGCGTCATGATGTAATTGTCGAAAAACCGATCCAGAAAGCGCACCTTGAGTGCCGCGTCCGGATCTTCCGGTATCAACCGAGTGGGACCCGGATGATGCAGCATCAGATGTTCAATGATGATGCTCGATTCGACGACCAACGCGTCGCCGTCCTGGAGAAGCGGAAACTTCTTGATCGGCCAGAGAGACTCGAGTTCGGCCCATCCAGCGGCATCTTCGATCACACGATAGGTGAATGGCGTTCCGTTTTCATACAATGCGATCAACGTCTTCCAGCAATAAGAAGCGAATGGGTGAGCGTAGAGGGTCAAGGACATGCGGGGAACCTGTGAAATGTGATGGCGAACAGTGTTCCCGAAATTGTACGCTTCGACCATCGACATTCTAAACTCTCTGGTCGCCGCACGGGCAATCGACCACCCCCGCGCGGCGGTTTGACAGAATTGGCGGTGCAAGGTGCATCCGGGGAGCCTGACGGTACACAATAGAGATTGACCCGACTACAACGGATGAGGGATGCCGCCATCGACCTGCTCGAGCGCGAGGAACAGCTGCAACGATTGGAGAATGCATTCGCACTTGCGCAGGAAGGCAAGGGGCGGATCATCGCGATCGCGGCTGAGGCCGGCGCCGGCAAGACCGCCCTAACCGAGCAGTTTGTCGCCAGACATGCTCAGGCGGCGCGGGTGTATTGGGGCGCCTGTGAAAACCTGTCTACCCCCGAAGTGCTGCTGCCGCTGCGAGACATCGCCCGTGCCAGCGGCGAATCTTTCAATCTCGGCGCTGACCACATCCACTCGTTCGAGACTCTGTTGCGGCTGCTGTCCAATGGTCCCAAGCCCGCCTTGCTGGTCATCGAAGATGTTCATTGGGCCGACACGGCCACGTTGGATCTGATCCGCTTTCTCGGGAGGCGGATAGGCCGGGTACGCGCGCTGATCTTGATCACGTATCGCGAGGAGGAAGTGGAGGCGAGCTCCTCCGTGCGCACGCTCCTCGGCGAAGCGCCGGTCGGAAACGTGCAGCGCATGACCCTGGCGCCCCTCTCGCTGGCGGCCGTCACCAGCCTTGCTGCGAAGCACGGCCGCCGCGGCGAGGAGCTGTTCGCCTTGACGGCGGGCAATCCGTTCTTGGTCACCGAAGCGCTGGCGGTCGATGGCGACGTTCCCACCGACGCGGTGCGCGATTCGACGCTGGCGCGAGCGTCGCGTCTGCCGGAATCAGCCCGCGTCGTGCTCGATGCCGTCTCAATATTTCCCCGCCGCGCGGAAACCGCCGTCGTCGCCGATCTGGTGAAAGGCTCGATCGACGCGGGTCTGGATGCCTGCGTGGAGAAGGGCATGCTGTCGCTCGAGGGCGGGATCCTGCATTTCCGTCATGAACTGGCACGCCGCGCGATCGAAGCGTCGATTGCGCCGGCACGGCGGCGGGCCCTGCACCAGAAAGTCGTCGACGTGCTGAAGCGCCGGTCCGACGGGCGCGCGAGTGAGATTGCGCACCATGCAGAGCGAGCGGCCGATGCGGCGGCGCTGTTGAAGTTCGCGCAGCGGGCGGGGGAGGAGGCGGTTCGTGCCGGCGCGCCCCGCGAAGCCGCCGCCCACTTTGCGGCGGTCCTTCGCCATCGCAACGCCCTCGATTCTGCCCTGATCGTGGAGGTCTTGGAGCATCACGCCGAGCAGGCCTATCTGATGGGTGGCGCCGACATCGCGATGATTTCAATGACCGAGGCCGCCGGTCTCAGGCGGCGCGCCAATGACACACTCGGGTTGGGGCGGGACCTCACTCGTTTGACGAGATTCGCGTGGATGTGCGGCCGCCGCACCGAGGCCGAACGATTTATCGAAGAGGCAATTGCGGTACTACAAACAGCGGCACCGGGGCCTGAACTGGCGTGGGCCTATTCGCATCAATCACAGCTCGACATGCTCGACTCCCGCATGGACAGGGCAATCGCCTGGGGCGAGCGCGCCCTCGAGTTGGCGACTCGCTTGGGGCAGAAAGAAATCATCATTCACGCCCTGGCTAACATCGGCTCGGCCAAAGCCGATGACGGGGGCTCGGGGAACTGTTCCGAGCTGGAACAGAGTTTCGAACTGGCGGTGGCCGGCAGATACCACGATCACGTAGAGCGCGCGTCCTGCAACCTGACATGCACCTACTATTGGCGGCGCGACTACCGGTCCGCATTGGACTACATCGATCGCGGTGTTGCGTACGCCTGCGAACTCGAACTGACGCATTGGGAAGGATATCTGCGCGGCTGGCGCTGCATGATTCGGCTCGACCAGGGAGACTGGGCGGGCGCGGAGGAAGAGGCCTTGGAGATTTGCAGCCGAACCTATGCGGCCGACGTCTACCGCTTTCCCGCGCTGATCACGCTTGCGCGGCTGCGCGTGCGCCGCGGCGATCAAGACGCCCCTACGCCACTCGAGCCGGCCCGCCGCCTTGCGGCAACCATGGCCGAGCTGCAGCGCACCGTGTACATCGCCCTTATCCTGGCCGAGGCCGCGTGGCTCGAGTCCTCGGTGGCGACGCCGACGACCGATGAAGCCGTCATGCTGCTTCGCGAGGTGCACACGCTGGCCAAAAAGCGCAACTCGCGATGGGTCGCCGAGGATGCGGCACTGTGGCTCTGCCTCTTAGCAGCGCCGGTTGCAGAAACGGCCGCGTTTACAACCCCTTATCGCGAGCATTGCGCGGGTCGTTGGGCCGAGGCAGCGGCGGGCTGGCGCACACTTGGACGCCCCTACGAGGAAGCGTTGGCCTTGAGCGGCGGAGACGACGCCGCTCAGCGCCAGGCGCTGGAGATTCTGGATCGGTTGGGCGCGGTCCCGGCGGCGGCGCGCTTGCGGCGGCAGATGCGTGCCGGCGGCGCACGCGCGATTCCGCGCGGCCCCATTGCGGTGACCCGCGCGAATTCAGCCGGACTGACTCGCCGGCAGGTTCAAGTTCTAAGTCTGATCGACGAGGGCCTGAGCAATACCGAAATCGCCTCCCGCCTGTGCATTTCCGCCAAGACGGCAGAACATCACGTCTCGGCGATCATGGCTCGCTTTGATGCTCCGACTCGGCAGAAAGCCGCTGCAATGGCCCGCAGCCGCGGATTTCTGGGCAGTTCTGAAAAATAGGGATGCCAACGACCTAAGATGGGGATGCTCGCCCCATGCGCCAGATCGCCGCGCTCGCCACCATACGACACCTTCAATTCGTTCATGAAAGGAGTCGTCCCATGTCCCGCTTCGGTATTTTCGTCTACGGAGTCTTGAGCTACGTAGTCTTCCTGGCCGTGTTTCTCTACGGCATCGGCTTCATCGGCGGCTTTCTGACGCCGACGACCTTGGACAGTGCTCCGACATCCACCCTGGGTTGGGCGCTGACGGTGGACCTGGGCCTGCTGGCCGCGTTCGCCATTCAACACAGCGGCATGGCGCGGCCGGCTTTCAAGTCTTGGTGGACGCGCATCGTGCCGGAAGCCGCCGAGCGCAGCACCTACGTGCTGTTGAGTTCGCTTGCGCTGGCTGTGCTGTACGTATTTTGGGAGCCGATCGGCGGGGTGGTTTGGCATGTCCAGGACGGCATTGCCCGCAACTCGATCATCGGGCTGTATCTGTTCGGCTGGCTGCTGCTGTTGTACACCACTTTCCTCATCGATCACTTTGATCTGTTCGGGTTGAAGCAGGTGTGGCGGCGACTCTCCAACAAGGCCTATCGTGCCCCCGTGTTCCGCACGCCCAGCCTCTATAAGGTGGTGCGCCATCCGCTGTACATCGGCTGGTTGACGATATTTTGGGCAGCACCGACCATGACGGTGGCGCACCTGATCTTCGCCGTGGCCACTACCGCCTACATTCTGATTGCCATTCGCTTCGAGGAGCGAGACTTGGTGTCCGCGTTCGGGCCTGTCTATGTCGACTATCGAGCCAGGACGCCGATGCTGATACCGCGCCTGCGGTCGCGGCGCAAAAGCCAAATGCAGCACGACATCGTTTGATTGATTCTCCGCGGAGGCACCTCCTCGACCACCAGAAAAGAAAAAGGGGGCCGCAAGGCCCCCTTTGTTTGTGCGCCGAGATTGGTCTCAACGGCGGAACTTATAATTCGCTTCCACGAAGAAGCTGCGGCCGTAGTTATCATAGTTCTCGACATTGAAGGGCTGGGAATAGATGCCCGGCGTGCTGTAGTCGATCGGCGGCAGCTTGTCCAACAAGTTGTTCACGTTCGCGGACAGCGTGAGCCCCGGCAGCACCTCATACTTGGCGCTCAGGTTCATGATCGTCCAAGTCGGCAGTCGGCCGCCCCCCGGTGCGGCATACCCTAAGGTGACATCCTGTTGCGACGCATAGTTGGGCGTCTTGCCGCGATAATCGATATACAGCGTCGTGCCGAACTTATGATAGTCCCAAGAGAGCGACAGGTTGGCCCGGGTCTTGAATTCCGTGCTGTAGAACGGGCTCTCCAAGAGGTTGATGGGCGCATCACCGGGGAACAACGTTTGTTGGTGCTTCAGAATGTTGGTGTACTGTCCGTCAAACGAAAAGGTGCCCGCTACCGCGGTTCTCAATTTGTAGTCGAAGCCGAACAGGGCGGCGTTCAGCACTTCCTCCGAGACATTGATCTTCGGCGTGGAGATCAAGGTGATGATTCCGTTGGCATCGCGGGTCACCTGGGCAATTGCTTGGACGCAGGTCGGCGAGGTGATATCGAGTTGACCCAGCAAGCAAGCGGAGTCGGTGCGCAAGAGTTGGTCGTCGTCCTGCTCCTGCACTTCATCGCTGATTTTCCAGTGAAAGAAATCGAGGGTCAGCTGCAAGCTCTCTAGGGGCGTCCATGCAATGCCGGCAGTCGCCACTTTCGCCGTGATGGGTTTCAGCGTGGGGGTGCCCGAGGTCGTGCCTTTGAAGGACGTGGCGGCATAGGGGCAAGCGCTCAAATCGCCGCCGTACTGCGTGGTGCAAATGTAGTAATCGGTGGCGCTGCCGGTGAAGAAGCCGCTGGGTCCCTGAAACTCGTCCGCCAGGGTCGGGGCCTTGAAGGCAGTGCCGTACTTGCCGCGGATCAACAAGGACTTGAGGGGCCGGAATTCGACGCCGAGGCTGTAGGTGTCCTTGTCGACATTCTGGCCTTCGACCTTGTAATCGTCGTAGCGGTCGGAAATATCGAAGGTCAGCATATCGACGACGGGAAGCCGCATTTCCACGGTGCCCGCGTAGCGCGAGCGGTGACCGGATCCGGCCGTCGCGGTGTAAAGGTAAGTCTGCCCGTCCAGGAATCGCGGGTCGGGCGCGTAGTCCCAGCCTTGGCCGCCACCTTCGATCACCATGGCAATCCCCGCCTTGCCGCCGGGCAAGGTGAACAGCGAGCCATTGGTCAACTCGGCGCGCGCCAGGCTGTCTTCCGTGCGCGAATGCGATGTCGCGTAACCGGTGAAACTCGCGTATTGAGCGGGTGTAATCGGCTTGTAGAAATCAGCGTAATTGGGCTCGTAGACGAAGGGCTGTCCGCCGATTTCGGGCCCCATGATCGGAGCGTAGAAGGCATTGATCTCGTCCGTAAACGCCACAAACGTCGTCTCGGTCAGCCTATTCTCGGTATAGGTCATGTCGACGGTGTACTTCCAATTCGACAACCCCAGAGCACCCTGGACACCGAGCGTCGCACGGATGGAATTGATTATTTCCTGATTGTCATCGGCCCGGAAGTTGCCGACTTCCTCGGGCGAGAAGATATGCTGCAGATTCAGGAAGTCGCTGCCGCCAAAAATTCTCGGATCGGTATAGTAGTTGTAGGGACCCGTAGAATCATCCGCAGTGTCGAAAAACGGCCCGCCGGCATTGGTCAGCGTGGTGTCATGGTCCCACAAGATATCCGTGAAAATCTGCACGTTGGAATTGATGTCATCTGAGGCATGCAGCATGAATTGCGTCGCCTCGGTGCCATTGTCGATGGTGGATTCGCCGGTCTTGAAAGTTCCGCAGTAGGCGCCGCGTCCGGCGCGGGTTTGTTTGGCGATGGTGCCCCCGAACTGGCTGGCGACGTTGCCGCAATTCGCGGGATCCTCGAAATAGTACAGGTCGCCGTCGGGCTGGCCGTAGTATCCCAAGATCAGCCAGTCGCGTTCTGCGGTTTGCGGCGTCGATCCTTGAGCGAAGTAGGAGTCCGACAAGCGGCGCTGATAACCCCATATGGGCGTAGTCTTGTCGTACTGCCCACCGACCACCACGTTGACGCTGCCGAAGCTGAAGCCGTCGGCCAACTCGATTCGTTTCTCTGTGCCGCCGCCGTCCTTGGTCCAGCCATAGCGAACATCCGCTTGGGGACCGTCCATCTGTTTCTTGATGTGGATATTGACCACACCGGCGATGGCATCCGATCCATAAATCGAGGACTGGCCGCCCGGAAGAATGTCGATTGAATCAACCAGCATGGTGGGAATGCCGGTAATGCTGCCGACGATGTCGCTGCCGTTGTAAAGGGCGGGGTAATCCGCCATTGGCCGTCCGTCGATCATCAACTTGGTGTAGCTCGCCGACAATCCAAAGAATTTCACCACTTGCGCGCCGGGTGTAAATTGGTTCGATTCCTGCGGATTTTGTACATTGCCCGTGGCAAAGGAGCTATGTTGGACGGCGTCCGCGACGGTGCTGAATCCCTTGGCCTGAATGTCATCCGCGGTGATCACCGTCACGGGCTGAACGTACTGCGCACGCTGCTGGGGAATCAGCGATCCGGTAACTACCACTTCCTCGAGTTCGTCAGGTTTCTTGACTTTAGGATTGGAATTATCAGTCGTGACCGACTCCGCAGCTGCCGCGGCAGCTGCGCTCGCCGTTGGCATTCCCGCCGGCGAGAGGCTCGCCGCGACGATCGCCAGAGCGGCAGCCAATGCGGTCAAACTGGACTTTTTAATCCCGGTTAGGTTCTTTCCCACGCGATTCTCCCTGCAATTTCGTCCCACCAAAATGGCCGGTTGTCCCCGGTTTGGGCGCTTTCGTCCCAATTGTGGTTTGATTCTGCGGGGGAATCGCCGCGCGATCAAGCTCCAATAACCGTTGTTTTTTTGTCGCGCTCGCCGGCACTCGCGGCCGCCGAACTCGGCGCGTGGGTGAGTATGGGGCGATTCAACCTCGACCCCACCCGTGCAATGGCGGTGAGACCAGGGGCGCCCGCGGCGGCAAGTATGTTAAGTCCGCTGCGTCGTATCCATGCAACGGCGGCGGGCGCGCGGATAGGGGATTCCCCGTCGGAGTCACTGCAGTTCAACTTCGAATGGTGCTAACGTCTTCGACCGTAGCGTTCCGCGAGCTACAAGGGATTCTTCGCCAGTGCGCGGTGCATCGGGGTGGGAGTACGCATGATGAAGATCGTCGGGTTCGTTGCCGCAGTTTGTATTTTTTGCAATGTCTGTCTGCCGGCGGAGTCAACGGGACCTGCTGATCGAGCGATGACCGACCCGCTCGCCATCGCCTCGGCGGCCAATCAAAACGCTCGCCCGATACCGATCGAAGATCTGTACTTCACGCAGTCCTTGTCCAACCGTTCGTGGTCGCCCGACGGCAAGGAGATCGCATTTACGTCGGACGCGTCGGGCCGTTCGAATCTGTGGAAAGTCAGCGCCGCGGGAGGTTGGCCGGTACAGCTGGTGCAATCGGACGAGCGTCAAGCCAATGATTCCTGGTCGCCGGACGGCAAGTGGATCGTTTTCCAGCAGGACGTGGGCGGCAACGAATTGTGGAATCTTTTCGCGGTGCCGAGCGATGGGGGCACCGTCATCAACCTGACGCAGATGCCCAATATCCGAGAGGAGTCGCCTCGCTGGTCGCCGGACGGCAGGACCATTGCGTTCAATTACAAGTCCAAGGAGGGGTCGAACTACGACCTCGCGCTGCTGGACTTTGCGAGCCGCAAGGTCATCAAACTGACCGACGAGGCATTGCCGAACTTCAACTGGAATTCAGTGGCTTGGAGTGCGGATGGCAAGACGCTGTACGCCAATCGATATGAAAGCGGCTTCGCCGATGCCGACGTCTACCTGGTGGACGTCGCCAGCCGTAAGGCGACGAATCTCACCCCGCATCAGGGCAAGGTGCTCATCCAGGCAACGGCTCTGTCGCCGGACGGCAAGACCCTGCTGATCACGTCCACGGAGCAGGGCGGCTACAAGAACGTAGCGCTGTTGGATATTTCGACGAGAAAGCGGACTTGGATGACGAATACCCGGTGGGAGGCGCAAGCGGAGGATTTTTCGCCCTCCGGGAGTTCCTTTGTCTACACCCTCAATGCGGACGGACAGACGGACGCCTACCTGGTCGATATTGCCTCGAAGAAGACTCAAAAGATTCCTTTTGCGGCGGGGCTGACCACGCCTACCGGGAATCCGAGCCCCTTCTCACCCTCGGGCGACCGCTTGTTGCTGTCGCATCAAAGCTCGGTCGAGCCGCAGGATATGTGGATCTACGACATGGCGTCCGGGGCGGTGCGACGGCTCAGCCGGTCCGCGATTGCGAGCCTGGCATCCGCGCCGATGCCGGAATCGCGGATCGTTCACTACAAGTCATTTGACGGGAAAACGATCAGCGCACTGCTGTGGGTGCCCTTCAATCTACGCCGCGACGGCTCAAATCCCGCCCTGGTGTTGCCGCACGGCGGCCCAACCGGCCAGGTTCAAGACACTTGGAACCCCACGGTGGCGGCTCTGGTATCCCGCGGCTACATTTGCATCGCCGCTAATTTCCGCGGTTCCACCGGCTACGGCATGGAATTTCAGCGCGCCAACTACCAGGATCTCGGCGGCGGCGATTTGCAGGATCAGGTTTACGCGGCTCAATTTCTCCAGGCCACCGGCTATGTCGACCCCAAGAAGATCGGCATCACCGGCGGCTCCTATGGAGGCTTCATGACCCTCATGGCAATCGGCAAGACCCCCGGCGTGTGGGCGGCCGGCGTCGAGCTGTACGGCATCATCGATTGGATGACCATGCTCGAGCACGAGGATGCCTTTCTGCAGCAGTACGAGAAAAGTCTCCTGGGTGATCCCGTCAAAGATCGGCGTGCCTATGACGCGGCGTCGCCTATTACGTACATCCACCACGCCAGCGCGCCGCTGCTGGTCCTGCAGGGCGACAACGATCCGCGTGTGCCGAAAGAAGAAGCAATCCAGGTGGTCAATTTGCTCAAGCAGGACGGTAAGACGGTGGATGCGCACTACTATCCGAACGAAGGCCATGGCTTCACCAAGCGAGAGAATCGCATCGACGCCCTGCGCCGCACGGTGGAGTGGTTCGACCGCTACTTGAAGAAAACGCCGTGAGGCGGCGCAGGAACGCGCGGCTTAAGTCAGGGCGCCTGAACCCACGCGGTGAACGATGCCCGATCGAGCGCGCGCTGCGATAGCAGGGCGGTGACCTCGGTCGCCTTCTGGTCCGGAGCCAGCGAAATCGCCGCGGTCGGCAGTGCCCAGACGGTGAACTGGTAGTGATGCACGCCGGTGCCCTTGGGCGGGCAGGGGCCGGCATAGGCGGCATCGCCAAAATTGCTCACGACTGCCGCCGCGGGTCCCGGCAGCGATGCGGCGCCCTGCGCCAGGGCATGCGCGCTGGCCGGTAATCCGACCACGATCCAGTGCGACCACTGCGACGGTTTCACGTCAACGTCGATCATGGTGAGCACAAAACTCTGGGTGGCGGCCGGAGCGCCGCTCCAAGAAAGCTGCGGGGAGATATTCCGGCCGCCGCAGCGAGGGTAGATGTGCGCGCTCGGAATGGCATTGCCCGAGGCAATATCGGCGCTGCTCAAGGTCATCGCCGCGAAGCCGGGTGTGCTCAAGAACGTGAATATCGCAGAAAGACATACTGTAGCCCTGTTCATAAGACCCTCTCCCGCAGCAGTAAGGTGTAAATCGCATGAGGAACACCGTGAATATCCGGCGCGCCCCGACAATGCGCGAAACCAAGATCAAAATACAGCATGAGTGCGGCCTGCATGACGGGACTCGTCTGCAGCGCAATGACCGATGCGCCATCCTGCCGCGCCCGCGCGATGCATTCCTCGGTCAACTGCCGGCCAACACCGCGGCGCTGAGTCTGGGGATCCACCGCTAGCCGACGAATCAGGGCCCAGTCCGGCTCGTACAGCGCCTCTCGGCGGCGTCCGGGCGCCACGTAGCCGACTGACCCCAGAATGTCCCCGCCGTCGCCGACGGCCACTAGTAGGTCCAATTCAGCCGCCAAATTTGCGGTGCCGGCGAAGACAGCGGCGCTTGCCCGCCAATCGGCAAATACGTCTTGATATTGCCGGTAGGCCGCGACCGCAATGCGGTTGACCGCGGACGAATCCTCGGGACGAAAGGCTCGAATGAGAATACTCATCTTAGGTGGCGCATCCCAAAGGTCGAGAGCATCTGCGAGCCGTAGTCCTGACTCCTAGGTGACGACAACCCACTCATTCCAACACTGGGCCGCGCTCTCCGACGCCTCGTCGGCCGCCAACGGAAACCGAATCTCGATTTGGACATCCTCGAGTGTGACTGAGTTCGTCCGGCCGTCGACATTGACGTTGACATGCAGGGGTCTCTTCCCGGCCGGGAGCAGGTGCCGCGTCCGCAGGTTTGCCCAGCGCGAATCCGCAACGCGTGAAGAGCACGACGGTAATTGCGAGGCGGGATCGGCGAACAGCGTCAGTGCCCGGGAGGATAACTGCTGCGCACGGCGTAGAGTCGTCTCCTTGTCGAAGCTCAGCGCGATACGCCGCGGCTTGCCGGCGACGAGCAGGGGCGTGCTGATGAATTGCTTGAGCACCGGTGAATCGCACTGCCAGTCTTCGGGCTTACGCTGACAGGCGACTTCCCACCACTGCAGGACGCCGGAGCCGGCCTTGACGTGCGCGGTGAGGATCGAAGCCGCGGCGCCGTCAGAATGGCGGCAGGGATGCGCCACGAACGGCTCTACGTCCCCGGGAAGCAGCGCTTTGGCGGATGCCACGAGGCGTTGTTCATCCTCCCGCTGCAGGGTGCGGAATTCACACTTGAGCATTTGCGCGGATGCGCTGCGTGGGGCAACGATCGCCCCTGCACACGCCAGCATCAAGATCGCGACGGGACGATTCATCCTGCGTACCCCTTGCACCGCCTCATCGCACATTGACATTATTTGTCACCCCGGTGAACGATCGCGTCACAGCGTATAGCCCCGAGTCTGCGGGCAGCGACAACCACGGCAGCCAGCAGTTTACAGAAGAGGGAATACGATCGGTACCGGGAGGTGGGTCACGCTGCGATGGCCTTGTGCCAAGTCACCATACATGCGTCGGATCATCGCCACGCAACCGGTGTGTATATGCAATCTGTCAACGAATTACTGAAGCTCTTCATGCGGCAGGCGCAGCTCGAACGCGCGATGAAGCAGCGCGGAGGCGCGCGTATCGTCGAGGAGCAGGAGCTGCATGCCGTACGGCAACAGCTCGCCGCATTTCCCGAGGCGATGAAGCGCGACTCGATGGCCCACGAGTCGTGACGCGGCCTTGAGGCAGACCGCGGGCAGCAGCGGTCAGCGAGGGCTCACGGTTCTTTTCCCGCCTTCACCGGATAGCCTGCCTCGCGCCAGGCCTTCAACCCCCCGTCCAGCGCGACCGCGCACTGAAACCCCATCTGGCGCAGCGTTGCGGTAGCGAGCGTCGAGACACGGCCAAATTCACAGTAGACGAGAATTCTGCGGGTGGGGTCGGTCAACTCCTGATTGACGCGCAACTCCAGCTGGCCGCGCGGCAGCAGCTGCGCACCGCGGATGTGGCCCTCTTCAAAGGAGTCGCGCTCACGGACGTCAAGTACGATCAGGTCATTGTTGCCGCTGTCGATCCGCGCTTTGAGTTCGTCCAGCGACATGAACGGCACGATTGCGCTCGCCTCGGACAGCATTTGCGTCACCGTCTTGCCGCCGCTCATGTTGGTGCGCAGCGCTTCCGTGAGATGCGTGGGCATGGACAAATTGAGCTGTTGCATCATGTCGATGAAGGCAGCGCGGTCGCGGTTCTGCAGCCGCGGATTCTCGGCCAGCTCCTGTGCGATGGTCGAATGAGACCGGCCCTTGTATTCGTGCGCCGGAAAGACTTTGAGCGACGGGTCCAGTTTCAGCACGCCCTCGAACAGACTCTTGTGGAGCGCTCCCGCGTCGCCGCTGGGCAGGTCGGTGCGGCCCGTTCCGCCGATGAGCAAAGTGTCCCCGGTGAACACCCGGTCCTCCACGCACAGGCACATGGAATCGCGCGTATGGCCGGGCGTGTGCAGCGCCTGCAGCCGCAATCGTCCGAGCACCAAGAGTTCCCCGTCTTGCAGCCGTAGGTCGACAAAGGGTGCCGGGCTCGTACTATGCATCACGACTGGAACCCCGAGCTGGCGCGCCAATTGCTGGGTGGCGGAAAAATGATCCGCGTGGGTATGCGTGTCGACGAGATAGCGGATGCGCAGGCTACCCCGCGCGGCGAGGACGGTGTAGCGGTCGACCTGGCTGAGTTCCGGATCGATCAGTGCCGCAGCACAGGTCTCTTCGCAGCCGATAAGATAGGATCGGCAGCCGCCGGTGGCCACGGTTTCAAATATCATGGGGGTTCGATGATAGCGGAACGGCGGGGTGTCATTGCGGTTGCCGGCTCACTTGATCTTAGCCACCCGGCCTGCGGTGGCGAACTTGTGAAATTGCAGTTCGTCGTGGCCGGGCACGACGCGGTCGGGCGAGCCGGCCAGCTGAATCATGCGCTCTTGCTGCTGAAGATTCGCCGGGTAATCCGCTTCGCTGAATGTTGCGCTGGGTTTGTGCTCGGCGAGATTGCGGTACAGATAGACGTTGTCCGATGCCAGGACGAAAGCGGGAGTGCCATCCACCCGCAGGTACTGGGACGCAAAGGTATGCCGTGCTCCCGTGTAGGCGCGGATCCCCGGAAAGATTTCCACATTGTCGCCGTCCACCAGGCGTAGGCGCCCTTCGGTATTCAACCGCACCAGCTGCCGCACGTCCTCCGGATCGATGCCGCCATGATCCCCTCCCGGCTGCCACGCGTCGCCGGTGTAATAGCGAAACTCGTCCTTTTGAATCCAGATGTTGGCCTTGGGAAATAGATCGATGCCGCCCATGTGATCCCAGTGAGCGTGACTGATCACGACGTCGGTCACGTCTTCGGGTTTGACTCCCGCCAGGCGCACGGCCTGGTCCGGGCGCAAATAATTCTTGATGGTCCATTCCTTGAACCAGCGCGGCCGATGGAATCCGCTGTCGAAGAGAATATTCCGCCCGCCGCCGCGGATCAGCCAGACCGCGAAGATGGTGTCGATTTTCTCGTCCTTGGGAGCGCCGATGAGCAGATCGGCGAGCGAATCACCGGGCGAGTCGGCATAGCGGATGGCTTCAATTGAATACTCGGGAGTCGACGCCGATCCCAGCAGCATCAGCGCCGCGGCGGCGAGCAGCAGCCGCTTCACGGCGGGTCTCTTCGCGGACGCGATACGCGCAAGCTACACATGACGGATACCCCCTTCGCGGCGATTCACGGTGACCGGTGTTCGCCGTCCTCGGGCGCGACTGTACGGCGGATTTCATCCTCGACACAACCCAATTCGCGGAAAATCGAGCTCAGGGACAGCAATCGTACGGCTGTTCAAGGATAATCAGCCGTCGCGCACGCGATCAATATAGGGAGCAACCGTGAACAGACGCGAGTTGATGGGCTTGGGTATCAAGATCGCCGCCAGCGCCTCCGCCGGCGCGCTGCTGTGGAGCGAAACGCGGGCGGAGACGCAAAGCCGCTATGCCGCCGCCTTCACACTGCTCGACCGTTACGTCGAGCAGTATCTGCAGGACATGAATGCTCCGGGATTGACGCTGTGCCTCGCCGATGCGGGCGGCGTGCAGCGTGTCTGTGCGTACGGCCTCGGCGATACGGCGCGGCGCGTGCCGCTCGCTGCCGACGAGCTGTTCCACATAGGATCGATCACCAAGTCGTTTCTTGGTCTTTGCCTGCTGCAGCTGCGCGACGAGGGTAAACTCGATCTGCACCGGCCCATCCGGGAGTACCTGCCCTGGCTGCGTTTTGATGCGGCGACTCGGCCGCTCACGGCACATGATCTTCTGACCCACTCAGCCGCGCTGCCCGACGGTGCGCTGTTCCCCGCCGATCCGGCGTTTCGCTACCGCGCCACGGCCGCGCCGGGAACATTTTTTCACTACTGCAACATGGGCTATGAGGCGTTGGGTTGCCTGCTCGCGCAATTGGATGGCCGGCCGCTTGGGGAATCCTTCCGCGCGCGGGTGCTCAGTCCCTTGGGCATGACGGCGACCGAACCTGCGATCACGCTCGATGTGTTCGAGCGCATCGCCGCGAGCTATCAGGCCACTTACAACGATCGGCCATACCCGCGGCGCGGACGTCTGTCGCAGAGCCCGCCCATCGCCATGTCCGCCGCGTCCGGCTGCATCGCCTCGACGGCGCGCGACATGGGCGCCTACCTGACCATGCTCATCAATCGCGGTGCCGCTCCCGCGGGCCGGATCGTGTCGCAAGCCGGCTTCGAATTGTTCTCACATCCGCATATCGCCGCCGATGAATTCGGACCGGCGGCCTGGTACGGCTACGGCATCGCGGTCGATCGGCTGGAGGGACATGTGCGCTTGCGGCACACGGGCGGGATGGTGTCCTTCGCTTCCGCTCTGGAGGTCGATCTGGACGCCGGCGTTGGCGCGTTTGCTTCGATCAACGCGATGCAGGGCTACCGGCCAAGGCCGGTCGCCGAATACGCGTTGCGGCTGATGCGGGCCTGCCGCGAAGGAGTTGCTCTGCCGGAGCTGCCGCCGCGAAATCCTGCGTCACGAGTCCAGACCGCCGCCGACTATGCCGGGCATTACGCGGGCAGCGGCGGCCGTGCGCTTGAATTCAGCGCCGAGGGTGACCGATTGTTCCTCATGCATGAAGGCGTGCGCGTAACGCTCGAGCCTTCGCTCGATCCCGAGGACGCTTTCACCGTGCTGCATCCACAATTCGCGCACTACGAAATCCTGTTCGGCCGCGCCGGCACCGATGGCAAGGGCCCGGTCACCGACGCCGGCTGGGGCGAGGATTGGTACGCGGCGGCAGGCTACACCGGCCCGCACGACTTCAAGACGCCCGTCGAGTGGCAGCGCTATACCGGCCACTATCGCAATGAAGATCCCTGGATCGGCAGTGCCCGCCTCGTGTTGCGCAAGGACAAGCTGTGGCTGAATGGGGTGGTGCCGCTTGAAGCGGCGGCCGGCGGACGCTTCTACCTGCGCAACGAACCGCAGAGTCCCGAATGGATCAGCTTCTCCGACATCGTCAACGGCAAGGCGATGCGCATGCGTTTGTCAGGCACGGATCTCACGCGAGTCTGAGGCGACAGGGTCAGGCCAGAGTGCCGGCGGGATCGTAGCGGCGGCGCAGCGACTCGAGCCGCGCTGCGTTCGAGCGCCCGAACTGCCGCTCGTCGTCGCTGTCATCTTGATCGCTGAAATTCGTCAGGATGCCGGGCAGCGCGTCGCGGGATATCTCCGTGTGCAGCGCGCGGATGCCGCTGCGCAGTCCCTCTACCTGGCGCTGCTCATCCGTCGCGCCGATGAGGTTGACGAAGAATTGGGCGCCGCGGTGCACGAATGCCGTCTCTTCGGCCGGTACGCGGGCGACGGCACCGCCCATGTGCTGCACGTGGATTTCCGATTGCGGCGTCGGCAGCCGTTGCGCGGCGGCTGCGATCGACTCCAAGACGCTGTCGCTCAATGCCGTGTAGTTCGCGGTCTTCCAGTAATAGTGTCGTCCGGCGGGCGCGCCCGGGTCCAACATCTGCTGCCATTGTGCATAGCCCATGGGGCCGATGTGATCGGCGAGCGGCGTGCCGTGTGCTCGCAGCGGCGCGAGCGCGCGCTCGCCGGCGGCGATATCGCCGCACCAGCACACGGCGAAAATCACCACCGGCCGGCCATGCCAGGCCGGATCGAGGAAGGGCAGCGGCGGCGCGTTCGCCATCACGGCGATACCGCAAAATTCATCGGCGGCGGCCGCGGCAAAGCTGCGGAAGGCGCGCAGCGCCTGCAGGGCGCGCTCCGCCGGATGAATGACGAGACCTACGAGTACTTCGCGCAGCGGATACAGCTGAAATTCGAAGCTGGTCACGATGCCGAGCCCGCCGGCGCCGCCGCGCAGTCCCCAGTAGAGATCGGCATGCTCCTCGGCGGAGGCGCGCACAAACCTGCCGTCGGCCAGCACGACTCCCGCGCTGCGCAGATTGTCGCAGGCGACACCGTGCTTGCGCATCAGCCAGCCGGTACCGCCGCCCAGAGTGAAGCCGCCCACCCCGGTGCTCGACACCAGGCCTCCGGTGGTGGCGAGGCCCTCGGCCGCCGCCGCCGCGTCAACGTTGCGCCACAGCGCGCCGCCCTGAACCATCGCAATTCTCGATTCACGGTTCACGGCGACGCTGCGCAGCCGGGACAGATCGAGCAGCAACATCTCATCGCGGATCGAGCGGCCGGCGACATTGTGCCCGCCGCCGCGGACGGTCATCCGCAGGCCATGGTCGGCCGCGATACGCAGGGCAAACGACACATCCTCGGCGTCAGCACAGGTAACGATGGCGGATGGGCGCCGATCGATGGCCCCATTCCAAACCCAGCGCGCGGCGGCGTAGCCTGAATCGCTCGGCACGAGGGTGGTGCCGCGCACCCGCGAACGCAGCGCTGCGAGAACCGATGGGCTCAAGGTGGGCGGAGCGTCGTTCATTTATAGTTCTCCTTGCACTTCCTGCTGACTACCGTAGGCCAGAATCGAATGGTCGATTGTGAGGAATTCGTGAGGATCGCTCCAGGGTAGCACCGTGCCGGCGACGCGGTGCCGCTCGATGGCCTAAGCAGCGCGCGGCGGGAATCGGC
>Ga0193726_1000242_pt1 | contig 71505 bp, 67 predicted proteins | sample H2c1metaG_FD_144928 | JGI IMG/M metagenome (GOLD analysis project Ga0193726, IMG submission 144928) | Soil microbial communities from a riparian zone of the East river system, Colorado, United States - H2c1 | ecosystem: Environmental > Terrestrial > Soil > Riparian zone | place: USA: East River... | reverse complement strand
GGATTGTCGAAGGCAGTGTTGACCTTCTTGCCGGTCGACAGATGCTCCTGCGTGGTGGTCAAGTTGGCGGCGGTATCCTGCAGCGAAAGCAGGTTCTGCCGAATACCGGCGCTCAAAGTAATATTGGACATGGTAGTGTACCCTTCTGGTTACAGGCCGTACTGGCGTGCACTTGCAGTACGTGCCGTACTGGCAGTGCGTCCCCCCGATCGACACGATCGGCTGCCAGAGGATTGCCTCAAGCGGCTTAAAGACGTGTAAATCCGCGTAGTTGTCAGGTTTTTCCCGGGGGCGACGCCAACGCGCGCGCACGATGCCCGCCGAACATCCGCCACGGCATTTCCACAAGCATTTCCATCTATTCGCCGGATTTCGCCAAACCGCTTAAGGGGGCTTTAACCATTCCTCGTTTGTTATTGCTTAACCATGTTTGGAAAGACGCCGTGGCGATCGTGGAACGGACCATTCTCGTTTCGGTTGTTCGGCGCCCCGCCTGAAGCTTGAGTAGCCGGCGCCCATACAGCGAGCTCGAGCCATAGGGGAGCGATCACGATGCCCGCCTTTGCAAGAATTCCAATGACCGCCGAAACCCGCCCGAGGCCCCCCGGCGTGGCAACCGCCCCGGCGTTCCGCGGTTCTAGGACCGACACCGCGCAATCAGGGTCCACGTCGGAAGCGGCTTCCCCTGGCACGATCAATCTCGTCGTCGCCACGCCCTGCTTCGGCGGCCAGATTTCCGTGCTCTACGCCGCGTCGCTGTTCAAGCTGCAGACGCTTTTGCGCGCCTACAGCGATCTCAACCTCAAGATGATCTTCAAGGACGGCGATGCATTGATCACGCGCGCCCGCGCCAGTTTGATCTCGCAATTCCTCGACGATCCGAGCGCGACCCATTTGTTGTTCATCGACGCCGACATCGGTTTCGAGCCGGAGCAGGTTCTGCGCTTGCTGCAATGCGGTGCCGAAATGTGCGCGGCGGTCTACCCGATCAAGCGGATCGACTGGGATAAAGTCAAAAAGACAATCGACAGCGCGCGGCCCAATCCCGCGGCGGCGTCATTACAATATGTATTTGAGGTTGAAGACCCCGACGCGGTCGTTGCCAAGGCCGGCTTCGTCAAGGTGCGCTATGCCGGCACCGGCTTCCTCATGATCCGGCGCCAGGCGCTGGAAAAAATGTGCGCGCAATATCCGCTTTTGCAATACAAGCGCGATCACTCGATCGATGCCGCAACCGCAAGCGACAAACGCTTCGCCTTGTTCGAATGCATGATCGCCGAGGACGGCACTTACCTGAGCGAAGACTTCGCCTTCTGCAAGCGCTGGACCGACATGGGCGGCGAGATCTGGGCCGATCTCGACAGCAAGCTTCACCACGTTGGGCCGATGACGTTTCGCGGCGATTTGTCGTCGCAATTCGCCGGCGCCTAGAGGCAACTCTCAGGCCAATATATTGAGAAGGCTGCCGGCCGAGCCGCTGCTGGCGAGCAGCAGTTCGGCGGTGCTGCCGGTTTGCAGCGCCAAGGCCGAATTCGCCGAGATGCCCGAGGTGGGTGTTGCCGTGCTCTTTGAAGCGCTGCCGCTCGTTGCGCTTGTCGAACTCGAGACAACGGGGTGGCTGACCGGAGGAGGCGTGACCGGCGCGAACGAGGCGTTGGCGCTGCCGAAGCCGACGGCAGCGGCATAATCGCCGCCGACCGTAACGGTATCGGATTTATTCAGGCTGGTGATCACCAGGTGGCCGCTGCCATTGAGCCAGGCGCGTACCTGCGCATTGCCCGGCGCGCCGGAATTGATGGCGCTGATCAGATCGCCGACCGTATCGGTGCCGGTTGACTGGTAGGTCGTGCTGTAAGTGCCGTCGCTGACGGTGAAGTTGCCCCTGGTCAAAAAGCCAAGGCCTGACAGCGGCGTGCCGCTCGTGAGCGGCACCGTGCCGGTGCCGGTCGCCGGCGCGCTGACAACCGGGGCCGCAGCGGCACTGGACGAGGACGAGGCAGAGGCCGAGGAGGCGGTCGAGCTTGACGACGATGACGCAGTCGAACTCGCGGACGCCGGGTTCAACGCGCCCTGCACTGCAGCCGAAAGCGCGGTGTTGACGCGGTCCAAAGCGGTCTGATTGGCGATGCTCGCCAAGCCGGTGGACAGCGTGCTGGTCGCGCCGAACATCTGGTCGATGACGGTCGAGCTCAGCGTCTGCGCCTGGGTGACCTGCTGAGACCTCGCCCAAAAATTCTGGTCCTGCTGCCAGAACGAGCCACTGCCGATACTGATCATCGAACCCGCCGCACCAAACGAAACTCCGCTATTCATGGTCCCGGGCGGTTAATACCGGGTATCCAGGCGAGCGAAATTCACCTTCGGTTAACCATCTTGGCCGACCTTGCAGGATCGATGTCGAGGTTCTGCCTGACGTAAAGCCAGCCTGACTTAGAGCCATGGCCAAGCACGCCACTGCGCGCGCGGATGCGGCGCGCTCCATCCAGCAGGCGCTGACGCTGCACCAGCAAGGGCGCCTCATCGAGGCGGACGCGCTCTATGGCGCCGTCCTTGCCGCCGACCCGCAGCATTTCGACGCGCTGCATCTGCGTGGCGTGCTCAACCACCAGCAGGGCCGCTCCGCCGAAGCCTTGCGTCTCGTCGCCGCGGCGCTGAAAGCGCAGCCGCGCTCGCCGGACGTGCTGTCGAATTACGGCGTGATCCTCGACGCGCTCAAGCGCCATGAGGAGGCGCTGGAAAATTTCGACAAAGTGCTGGCGCTGCGCGGCACCGACGCCGTCACCCATTACAATCGCGGCAATGCGCTGAAAGCCTTGGGACGCAGCACCGCGGCCTTGACAAGCTACGAGCGTGCGCTGGCGCTCAAGCCGGACTACGTCGATGCACTCTATAATCGCGGCAATACGTTCGCGGCGCTGCGGCGACATCAGGACGCGTTGGCCGATTACGACAAGGTTTTGGCGCTGCGGCCGCGGCACGTTGCGGCGCTCAACCGGCGCGGCAATTCGCTCGCCACGCTCGATCGGCCCGACGAGGCGTTGGCGGCTTATGACGCGGCGCTGCAGATCGCGCCGGACAGCGCCGAGGCATTGAACAATCGCAGCGTCGTGCTGGTGAAGCTCGAAAAATTCGACGAGGCTCTGCACAGTTGCGACCGTGCCCTCGCGGTAAAATCCGACTATGCCGATGCCCACTATAATCGCGGCAATGCGTTGCGCGCGCTCGGGCGGCACCGGGACGCTTGCGCGAGTTATACTTTAGCGCTGGCGCTTGAGCCGCGCCGCGGCGATGCGCTCAACAATCTGGGTCTGGCGCTGCTCGCACTCGGGCAATACCGCGAAGCGCTGGAAAAATTCAACGCGGCGCTGGCCATCGATCCGAACGATATCGGCGCGCTGCAAAACCGTGCCAATGCGCTCTTTGAACTTGGCTCCTTCGAAGCCGCGCTTGAGCCGTGCGATGCGGTTTTGACCAGCAATCGGGCGCATATCGAGGCGCTCAATACCCGCGGCGTCGTGCTGGCCAAGCTGCGGCGCTTCGAGGAAGCGCTGGCAAGCTACGATGCGGCGCTGGCCGCGGCGCCGGATCGCGTCGACATCCAGATCAACCGCGGCACCACGCTTTTGGAGCTCGACCGCTTCGACGAGGCGCTGGCGAGTTTTGACGGCGCGCTCACGGCCGATCCGACAAACCTCGCCGCCCTGATCAACCGCGGCAATGCCTGCGTCAAAGACAAGCGCTTCGCCGAAGCGCTCGGCAGCTATGACCGGGCGCTGGCGATCGATCCTGCTCATGCGGCGGCGATCACCGACCGCGGCGTGGCGCTGGCCGAGCTGGACCGCTTCGACGAGGCGCTCGTTGCCCATGAAGCAGCGCTGCGCATCGCGCCAAATGTCTTCGCCGCCCACGTCAATCGCGGCAATGCGCTCCTGAAACTGGCGCGGATGGACGAAGCGCTTGAATGCTACAATGCGGCGCTCAAGCTCGAGCCGGAAAACGCCGAGGCCAATTTCAACGCCGCGGTCTCAAAGCTGACCATGGGCGACTTCCGCCAGGGATGGAAGCAATACGAATACCGCTGGCAGAAAAAACATTTCGTCGCGCAAAAGCCCAACTATCCGCAGCCGCTGTGGCGCGGCGAGACCGATATTGCCGGCAAGACTATCTTTCTCATTGCCGAGCAGGGCTTGGGCGACACGCTCAATTTCGCCCGCTACGTGCCTCTCGTCGCGGCGCGCGGTGCCCGCGTGATCCTCGGCGTGCAGCATCCGCTCAAATCGATCGCGCCGACCGTCCCCGGCGTTGCCCAGGTGTTCAGCGACGGCGAGACGCTGCCCGACTTCGATTGTTACTGCCCGCTGCTCAGCCTGCCGATGGCGTTTAATACCGAGCTTGCAACCATCCCGGTCAATATCCCCTACATCCGGCCCTACGAGGAGCGGCTCGCCAAATGGCGCGGCCGGTTGCCGAACAACGGCCGGCTGCGCGTCGGCATCTGCTGGGCCGGCAGCACCATGCATCTCAACGACCGCAATCGTTCGATGTCGCTCGAACGCTTTGCTCCGCTGTTTGGGGTGCCGGGTCTCGACTTCATCAGCGTGCAAAAGGAAGTCAGCGCGGCGCAGGCGGCGATCTTGCGCGAGCACGGCGTCGCTCAACTCGGCCAGGAGTTCAAGGATTTTGCCGACACCGCCGCCGTCGTGGCGATGCTCGACCTCCTGGTCACCGTCGATACGTCGGTGGCGCATCTTGCCGGCGCCATGGGCAAGGCGGTGGCGATGCTGGTGCCGTTCTGTCCGGATTTCCGCTGGCTGCTCGATCGCGCCGACAGCCCGTGGTATCCGTCGATGCGGCTATTCCGGCAACCCGTGACCGGTGACTGGAACACGCCAATCGAAAAGCTGCGCCAGGAGCTTGCCGACGTCGCCCGCCGTCGGGTCGTGGCGCGCTGAAAGCGCTAGAGCTTTTTGCTGACCGCAAGCGGCTGGCCGTATTTGGGATGCGGTGCCGTCGCCCGTCCCGACGCGCCATAGATTTGCGGCGCGCTCTTGCGCGCCAAGTCTCCCGACAGCCGGCGCATGATGCCTTCCGACACCGCATGCGTCGTCGCCAGCACGATCAGATTCTTTTGCAGCACGGCGCGAAACCCGTCCTGCACGCGCGCCAACGCCGCGCAGCGCGCCGGCACCGATTGCAGCAAAAATTTCGCGTTCACCTTCAAGCGCTCGCCCGCTGCGTAGAGCTGGTGCGCCAGTTCCGACTTGGTTTGACCAAGGCCGACGGCAACCGACACCTTGCCGGCATGGACCAGCGCGGTTTCCTGTTCCATGAGGCCGGAGAGCTTTTCAATCAGCGCGCTCAAATCGTCGATCGTCCGCTCTGCTTCGGCGGTGGTCGTGATCGGGCTCATGCTTTCACGCCTTGCAGCTTGAGCAATTCGTCATAGACGTGGTTGGCGATGCCGACGCCGCCGGCCTTGGCGTACATCTGGGCATATTGATTGGTCAGGAACGAGCGCCATACCTTTTGCGCGCCGCTGCCGCCGAACGGCCCTTCGCCGTCGACGTTGGTGTTCATCTGCTCGAACATCGAGTTGAGGAACATCGATTCGAATTCGCCGGACGCGCTCTTCGCCTTGCCCTTGATCTTGAGCATGGCCTCGACTTGCGCGTTTTGCGCGCTGTCGAGCGAGGATAGCGAAGCGCCGAGTTGTGCCGCGCCGCTCATCACATCACCTCGATATCGGCCTGGATTGCGCCGGCCGCCTTGATCGCCTGCAGGATCGTGATGAGGTCGCGCGGCCCGATGCCGAGCGCATTGAGCCCGTCGACGATCTGTTGCAGCGACACGCCTTCCTTGACCAGGGCGAGCTGCTTGCCTTCCTCCTGCACACCGACGTGGGTGCGCGGCACCACGACGGTGCGGCCGCGCGAGAACGGCGCTGGCTGGCTGACCTGCGGCGTTTCCGAGATGGTGACGGTAAGGTGGCCTTGCGCCACCGCCACCGTGGAGACGCGCACATCGCGGCCGATGACGATGACGCCGGAGCGCTCGTCGATGACGATCTTGGCGGCGGAGTCGGGCTCGACCTGCAATTGTTCGATTTCGGTCAGCATGGCGACGACGTTTTGCGGAAATTTCTTCGGCAGCGTCAGCTGCACGGTCGAAGGGTCGAGCGGTTCGGCGACCGGCGCGCCGATATAATCGTTGACCGCGATCGCGATGCGCTTGGCCGTGGTGAAATCGGGGTTACGTAAAGACAGCCGCAGCCGGCCGAGCGAGGCAATCGCGAAGTCGATTTCGCGTTCGATGATGGCGCCGTTCGGCAGCCGTCCGACGGTCGGCACGCCGCGCACGATCTTGGCGGCCTGGCCCTCAGCCTCGAAGCCGCCGATGGCGAGCGAGCCTTGCGCCACGGCATAGACATTGCCGTCGGCGCCCAACAGCGGCGTGACCAGAAGGGTGCCGCCTTGCAGGCTTTTGGCATCGCCCATGGCGGACGCGGTGACGTCGATGCGGGTGCCTTGGGTGGCGAACGGCGGCAGGTTGGCCGTGACCATCACGGCGGCGACGTTGCCGGTGCGGATCTGCTGGCCGCGGATGTTGACGCCGAGGCGTTCCAACATGGCCTGCAGGGATTGCTTGGTGAACGGCGTATTGTTGAGCGTGTCGCCGGTGCCGTTGAGCCCGACCACGAGACCATAGCCAAGCAGCTGGTTCTGCCGCACCCCCTCGATGCTGGCGAGATCCTTGATGCGCGACATTGCTGCCGCCGTCGAAACGGCACAGCCGAGGACAGCCAACGCGGTGAGCGTGGCTCTAAGCGTCCTATTCATCTCCTGCTCCCCAAGAGGTCGGACGCCAGTAACAATGCGAGTTGCGTGCCACGCGGGGGCGTGGCGTTAAGTCATTGAAATAAAACGATTGTTTATTCGATGGCCGGGCGTGCCGGCGTGGCGCGGCGAGCAGCCCTTGCCGGTTTCGGCAAGTTTTGCCGGGCTTTTACCGGCCATTAACCATAAGGGCACACCTTCTTATGTATGCGCGTCTATGGACCCAACGGTACGGCGGTTGCGACGGCACCACCCGCGGCGCGGCGCGGCGCGAGCGGCACCTTCGCCCTGTCCGATTCCGAGCCACCGCAGGCGCAAAACGCGGCGGTGGCGTTGCGGACGCTGGGCGGCATCGACGCGCTCATTGCATTGCAGGGTATAGAAGAGCCGGTGGAACGGCGCCGGCGCGCGGTCAAGCAGGGCCGCCGTGCGCTCGACGCCCTCGACGAGCTCAAGCTCGGTCTGCTGGCGGGGACGCTGGACCAGGGCACGCTGTTGCGGCTGAAAACCATGGCCACCGATTTCAAGGACGGCTCCGGCGACGAAAAGCTCGATTCCGTGCTGGCCGAGATTGACCTCCGCGTCGCCGTCGAGCTCGCTAAAGCTGGCATGAGCTGATCTTAAAATATTGAATTCATTGAATAAATAAGAATAGGGCAGGGCCGTCCACCACTCGCCGGGCGCCGTCATACAGCGCCACCCCGGGACCTCATCATCATTATTGTCTCTGTCACCGACCATCGATATATAGGCCAGCCTCGCGGGGAGGATCTCGCACCAGTCGCGTGCGCGGAGTGGGATATGCAGTTGCTCAAAAGTAAGAACGGCAAAGCCGACGACAAGAACGGTAGGAACGGTAAAAGCGTGCTGCCGATGGAGCGGCTGTACCGCCCCACCGACAAAGAGCCTTTCATGAACGAGCGCCAGCGGGAGTATTTCCGCCTAAAACTGCTCGACTGGCGCGAGGACATCCTCAAGGAGGCCAAGGAGACGCTGCAGCATCTCCAGGATGAGAGCCAAAATCATCCCGACCTCGCCGACCGCGCCTCCTCGGAGACCGACCGGGCCATCGAGCTGCGCGCCCGCGACCGGCAGCGCAAGCTGATCTCCAAGATCGACTCGGCGTTGGCGCGCATCGAAGACGGCACCTACGGCTTTTGCGAGGAGACCGGCGAGCCGATCTCGATCAAGCGGCTCGAAGCGCGCCCGATCGCGACGCTGTCGATCGAAGCGCAGGAGCGCCACGAACGTCGCGAGCGCGTTTATCGCGACGATTAGGCGGCCGCGCGGCTTCTTTAACCTTTCGTTCACCATCTTTGCTTACCGGTCGTTAACGACCGTGGAGCGGGCAATCGCGCGCCTGTTGGTGTGCGCTCCATCCGCCAAAATCGATTCTGTCGTCTCAACCTCAAGGAGGATATGCATGCGTGAGATCCTTCTAACCGGTCTTGCTGCGGTGGCGCTTTTCTCGAGCGGAACTCTCGGCAAACCTGTCGACGCCATGCCGCTCGCCGTGCCGTCGGTGATCGGCGCTGCAGCCGCCGATGGGGCCTTCGTCCAGCAGGCTCGCGCTGTCTGCGGCAGTAACGGGTGCGTGGCCGTCCAAGTCTCAGGACCGAAGAAACGGCCTCATCCCTGACGCGTGGGAGCGGTGCCGTATGCGCAATGGGCCGACGCAACCGTTGCAGCCAAATCTTTCGCGAATGCTGCGGCGTGCGTTGCGCGCCCACCAACAAGGCGAGTTCGACGAGGCGGAGCGGTTTTACACCGCGGTCCTGCATATTGATTCCGATCATTTCGACGCGCTGCACGGTCTCGGCCTGATCAATTACCGGCGTGGGCGCTTGGATGCGGCGCTGGCGCTGATCCAGGCGGCGCTGCAGGCCGACCTCGATCGCGCTGACGGATTTTCAAGCCTCGGTCTCGTCTTCCACGCGCTCAAGCAATTCGAGCGCGCGCTCAAGAGCTATGACGAAGGCCTGCGCCTTGCGCCGGGCGACATCGAGATTCTCAGCCGGCGCGGCGTGGCGCTGCTCGAGCTTGGCCGTTCGCGCGAGGCGCTGGACAATTTCGAGCGCGTGCTCACCGCCGATCCCGATCATCTCGATGCGCTCGGCAACCGCGGCAATGCGCTGATCAAGCTCAATCGTCCCAATGATGCGCTGTCGAGCTACGACAAGGCGCTGACCATCGCGCCCGACAACGCGCAACTCCTCACCAACCGCGCCGCCGCACTGCGCCGGCTCGACCGCCCACACGAGGCTGTGATGAGTGCGCGCCGCGCGCTCGTCAGCCGGCCGGATTTCGCCCAGGCCAAATTCGTCGAGGGCGTCGCCCGATTGACGCTGGGCGATTTTTCCGGCTGGCGCGGTTACGAAGCGCGCTGGGGCGTCGGCTTTCTGGCGTCGCACCGGCGTAACTTTACCGCGCCGCTTTGGCTCGGCGAGTCATCGCTCGACGGCAAAACCATTCTGCTGCATGCCGAGCAAGGATACGGCGATACGCTTCAGTTCGTGCGCTACGCGCCGCTTTTCGCCGGCCGCGGCGCCAATGTCGTTCTCGAACTCCAGCCTGAGCTCGCCCGGCTGTTGGCGCCGCTGCCGGGCGTCGCCGCGGTGGTCGCTCGCGGCAAACCTTTGCCCGCTTTCGATTGTCATTGCCCACTCATGAGCTTGCCGCTGGCTTTCGCCACGGAGCTGGCAACGATCCCGGCACAAATTCCCTATGTCGCACCGGCGGATCAAGACGTCGCCGAGTGGAGCGAGCGCCTGCCGCGCCGCCGCCCACTCATCGGCCTGGTGTGGTCCGGCGAACGCTCGCACGACAACGACCGCAATCGCTCGCTGCGGCTCGAGACACTGCTGCCGTTGCTGCAAATGCCGGACGTGACCTTCGTCAGCTTGCAGCACGAAGTGCGCGACGAAGACGCCAGCCTCCTTCAAGAACAATCGGCCGTCGTTCACATCGGCGATCGGTTGCGCGACTTCGCCGATACCGCCGCTGTCATCTCGTCGCTGGACGCCGTGATCTCGGCGGATACAGCAGTCGCGCACCTTGCCGGCGCCATGGGCAAACCGCTTTTGCTGTTGCTGCCGTTCGGCGCCGACTTCCGTTGGCTGCGCGAGCGCGACGACAGCCCGTGGTATCCGACCGCGCGGCTGTTTCGCCAGCCGGAATTCGGCGATTGGGCCGGCGTGATCGAAGCGCTGCGGCGCGAAGTGATGCGCGCGGATTTCTCCCCACGAGTGCACAAACTGTCGGCGTGACGCTGACGGCCAAAAAGACTCGCGGCCTCCGGCGGGGAGCTGCCGGAGGCCGCGCCGTAACGCGGCTTTGGTCGCGCTAGCTCGACCTAAGCCGCGGGGAGCTCAGGGATCAGGGATCAGAAATCAGGTATCAAGTATCAGCAGAGTCTTTCTTGATACCTGATCCCTGCTTTCTGATCCCTGACTCCGTCAGAACGGTAAGATCACGTCCATCACCTGTTGTCCGTAAGGCGGTTGCTGGAAGTCGGTGATCTGGCCGCGGCCCCCATAGGCGACGCGCGCCTCGGCGATCTTCGGCAGTTCGATGGTGTTGTCGCTGTCGATGTCTTCCGGACGCACCACGCCGGCGACGATCAGCTCGCGAATCTCGAAGTTCACCCGGATCTCCTGCTTGCCCTCGATCACCAGGTTGCCGTTCGGCAGCATTTGCGTCACCACCGCGGCCATATTGGTCAGCAACGATTCCTGCCGGTTGATGGTGCCCTTGCCGTCGGTTGAGGACTCGCCGTTGGTAGTCAACAGCGCGCCCGGCAGCACCGCCTTGGCCGGATTGACGATGGTGTTGGCGCCGATGAAATTGGTGATCGCGGAATCTTCCGTGGTGCTGCGGCTGCGCTGGGTCTCGTTCTCGAATTGCGCGGTGTCGTTGATGTTGACCTTCACGGTCAAAATGTCGCCGACTTGATGGGCGCGTTGGTCCTTGAAGAACGCGCGCGAGCCGTTGCGCCACAACGAGTTCGGATTGTAGGTCGCCGGCTGCGGTGTCGGCATCGGCATCTGCACCGGCTTGTAGCCGGGCTTGGTGGTTGGATTGTCCATCGCCGACAGCGGCGGCTGCTCGCCGATCGCCTTGAGGCGGTCGATCGACGAGCAGGCGGAGTTGATCACAGCCACGGTCGACAGCAGTGCACAACGCAGCAACACAACGCGTTTCGACATCGGACTACCTCAAGCTCTACTCACTCGGCCCTATCATTCGGATTGGACGGGCTTCGGTGCGTTATCGACGACGCGGGTGGTCACGGGGTTGACGGTGACGCGGCCCGGCGCGGAAATCACGCCCTGCACGGTGCGTTTTGACTCGACGTTGAGCACACCGATCGTATCGCCGAGTGCGCCGGCTTCCTGCGCCTGGCCGCGCAAGGTCAGCACGATCCCGGGAGCCTGATAGACGATGGTCACGGTGTCGTTGCGCGCCACGATCTCGGGCTTCATCAGATCGGCCATGTGCAACGGCTGATCCGGGCGCAGCGGATGCCGTGCCGCGAGCCCGACGACGGTGCTCATATCGGTGATGGCCGCGCTTTCCGTCTTCGGCCGCCGCACGATGGTCAGATCGGATTCCTTGAGTACCTCGCCGTGTTCCACCGGGTGCTGCACCGTCACGGCGGGGACTGTCTCCAGCGCGGTGCCGGTATAGCGCGCCGGCTGCCGGTGCAGCGCCGCGCTCGACGGCAGGTCGAACGTCACGTCGAAGCGCGTGGTGCGCGGGTCATAGGTGAGGCCGAGCACCTGCAACTCGCCGGTCGCCTCCGGCTCGACCTGCAGGGCGCGGATGTCGCGGTCGAAATAGACGGTGACGTTGCGCGCTTCGCCCATGCCGAAATGGCCGGACAGCGCCTGCGATATGCGCGCCGAAATCTCCTGCGCGGTGACGGTGCGGCTCGCGCGCGTCACGATCACTTCGGTCAGGCCACGGGTGTCGATATCGCTGAGCTGGTGCGGACGGATCGCCTCGACGATGCGGTCGGTCGCCACCGCGCCGCGAGTGCCGAGGTCGGGCGAGCGGAAGATCGGCACCTCGGCCACCGCGCCGGCATTGTCGATCAAGTCGCCGATGCGCACGACGTCGCCGGTGACGGTGACGCTTGAGCGCAACGCCGGTGTCTGCGCGACGGCAGGATCGGCAAGCGGCGCCGCCAGCGCGAACAAGAAACCGAGAGCAAGGATGCGGGCGCGGATCATGGCAAGGACCTTTTCAGCGCATCAGTTGCGCGGTCGACTGCAACATCTGGTCTGCCGCGGTGATGACCTTGGAATTCATCTCGTAGGCGCGTTGCGCGGCGATCAGATTGGAGATTTCGGTGACGGCCTCGACGTTGGATTGCTCAAGGCTGCCTTGCAAAATCGTGCCGGCGCCCTCGGTCGCCGGCAGGGTGTCCTGCGGCGTGCCGGACGCGGGCGTGGCGGTGTACATATTGTCGCCGTTGGCCTGCAGGCCGGCATTGTTGGTGAACCGCGTCAGCGTAAGCTGGCCGAGGATGGTTGAGGTCGTGCTGCCGGGCAGCGTCACCGAGACCTGGCCTTGATTGTTGACGGTCAGCCCGCTGGCGTTCGTGGGAATGGTGATACCGGGCTGCACCACATAGCCCTCGGCCTGCACGACGCGGCCTTGCGCGTCCATCTTGAACGAGCCGTCGCGGGTATAGCTGAAGGTGCCGTCGGGCATCAGGATCTTGAAGAAGCCGTCGCCCTGGATCGCCACGTCGAGCGTGTTGCCGGTCTGCGTCAGCGTGCCTTGAGTCATCAGCCGCGGCGTGCCGACGGTTTTCACGCCGGAGCCGAGCTCGATGCCGACCGGGAGGATGTTGCCCTGGTCGGAGGCCTGCGCGCCGACGCGCTGCACGTGCTCGTAGATCAGATCCTGAAACTCGGCACGCTGGCTCTTGAAGCCGGTCGTGCTCATGTTGGCGATATTGCCGGCGATGACCTGGACTTTCAGGTCCATGGCCGCCATTCCAGTCGCTGCGGTATCGAGAGCACGCATGTTACGTTCTCCTCAAAGCCCCGAAGAGCTAACCGGTCGGCTGCTGCGACAGCTGTTGCAGCGCGTTGCGGCGCTGGTCGCCCTGCTGCTGCAGGATGGCGGCGATGTCGCTGTAGCTGCGGGTGATCTGGATCATCCGCGCCATCTCGGCGACGGCATTGACGTTCGATTTCTCGATCGCGCCTTGCATCACGCGGGTGCCGGGCGGCGGCGGACCGGCATTGACGCCGTTCGGCGCCATGAAGGTGGAGCTGGAATCTTTCTGTAGCCGCTGCGGCTGGTCGAAGCCGGCGATCTGCAGCTTGCCGCGTTGGGTGTCGGCGGTGCTTGAGCCCTCGCGCACGGTGATGATGCCGTTCGGGCTGATGTTGATGTCGTGGTCGGTGGGCTGGAACGTGATCGGGCCGCCGTCGCCGAGCACCTGATCGCCTTCGCTGGTGACGAGCTGGCCGGTGGCGTTGGTCGAGAGCGCGCCGTTTCGGGTGTAGCGCTGGCCGCGCTGCGTCTGCACCACCAGATAGCCCTTGCCGTCGAGCGCCACGTTGAGCGGATCGCCGGTGTGCTGGATGGAGCCCGGGCTGAAATCGATCCAGGTGGCGCGATCCTGTACGAAGCTGACGCGCCGATCGCTGCCGGGAAACTGCTGATCGGCGGCGTGCGGCATCAAAAATTCGCTGAACGCCTCCTTGTCGGCCTTGAAGCCGGTGGTGTCGATATTGGCGATGTTGTTGGCGACGACGTCGAGCTCATGACTGAGCGCCATCTGCCGCGACAGACCGACGAGAAGGGCGTTCTCCATCGGATATTCTCCCCTCAAAGCGAGGACGATGCCGTCTCCCGGGCATCCTCATCGCGTGCGCCGCCCGCTCTCCCAAGCAGCGGCACGAGGTGAATTGCAGAAGTCGTGCCAATGGAATAAATTGATGTTTATCAAAGGTTTAAGTCAAAGTAGCGCGTCGCTCGGCGGGCAGAAAGCGCCATTGCGGCGGCACCACCCGGCAAATAATTCCTGCCGCGCGGCCCGCGGCAAGTATCCATTAACCATTCCTGCCTAGCGTGGCTTTCGACAGCGCCACATCCGATGGCGCAGAGTCGCGCCCGCGGCATTTGTTCTGCGTTTATCCTGCCGACTGCGTGCGCCCTCACGCAATCTGGAGCGGTGATGGCAACGAAGAACGAAACGCCGGCGGAAGCCGACAAGGAAGAAGCCGAAGGCCAGGAGGGCAAAGACGCCGCCGCGCCGAAGCGACGCTTCTCGCTCAAGCTCATCATCATGGTGGCCGGTGGCGTCGTCGGTCTCAGCGCGCTTGGCGGCGGCGGCTATTTCTTCTTCGGCCACCACGCCAACACCGCGGCCGCCGCCACAACGATCAAGCCGCCGATCTTCGTCGACATGCCCGACGTGCTGGTGAACCTGTCGTCGAGCGGCGGCGATCGCACCCAATATCTCAAGGTGAAGATCGCGCTGGAATTGCCCGACGAGGCCGTCTCGGCGCAGATCCAGCCGATCATGCCGCGGCTCCTCGACACGTTCCAGACTTACCTGCGCGAATTGCGGCCGACCGATCTCGACGGCTCGGCCGGCCTCTATCGGCTCAAGGAGGAGCTGACGCGGCGCGTCAACGCCTCGATCGCGCCGAACCGGATCAATGCCGTGCTGTTCAAGGAAATCGTGGTGCAGTGAGGGGCGCAAAAACCCTCACGCGCGAAGAGCGACCGTAAACCGATGGCAGCGAAAGACCAGATCGACCAGGACGCCCTCGCCGCCGAGTGGGGAGTAGCGCTCGACGCCGAGCAGCAGGCGGCGGTCGAGACGGCACCCGCGGCCGAGCCGCCTGAGGGTGACGCCGACACCATGGCGGCGCATTGGGCCACCATGGTCGACGACGGCCAGTTCATCCAGGCCGCCAAAGGCGGCGCCGAGCGTATTCTCACGCAGGAAGAAATCGACTCGCTGCTCGGCTTCAGCCTGGCCGACGTCAATCTCAACGACAATTCCGGCATCCGCGCCATCATCGACTCGGCGATGGTCTCCTATGAGCGCCTGCCGATGCTGGAAATCGTCTTCGACCGGCTGGTCCGGCTGATGACGACAAGCTTGCGCAATTTTACGTCCGACAACGTCGAAGTGTCGCTCGACCGCATCACCTCGGTGCGGTTCGGCGATTATCTCAACTCCATCCCGCTGCCCGCCATCCTCGGCGTGTTCAAGGCCGAGGAGTGGGACAATTCCGGCCTGCTCACCGTCAATTCGAACCTGATCTATTCGATCATCGACGTGCTGTTAGGCGGCCGCCGCGGTCAGACCGCGATCCGCATCGAGGGCCGGCCCTATACGACGATCGAGACCAACCTGATCAAGCGCATGATCGAGGTGGTGCTGGCCGACGCCGAGCTGGCGTTCCGGCCGCTGTCGCCGGTCAAGTTCAACATCGATCGGCTGGAGACCAATCCGCGCTTCGCCGCGATCTCGCGGCCGGCCAATGCGGCGATCCTGGTGCGGCTGCGCATCGACATGGAAGACCGCGGCGGCACCATCGAGCTGCTGTTGCCCTACGCCACCATTGAACCGATCCGCGACGTGCTGTTGCAGATGTTCATGGGCGAGAAATTCGGCCGTGACTCGACCTGGGAAGGCCATCTGGCGACCGAAATCGGCCAGGCGCAAATCGCAGTCGACGCCGTGCTTTACGAGGCACAGCTGCCGTTAAAGCAGATCATGAAGCTCAACGTCGGCGATACGCTGATGCTGGAAATGAAATCCGACGCCATGGTCATCGTGCGCTGCGGCGACGTGACGCTGACCGAAGGCCGCATGGGCCGGGTCGGCGACCGGGTCGCCGTGCGCGTCGCCAAGCATTTACGCAAACCAATCACCACCTTCGCCATGTTCGAAATGGCGGGCGGTACCGGAAACCCCATGGAGGCACAATAGTGAGCAACGGCATTGGAATCATGATCGAGGGCCTGGTCGCGATCTTGCTCATGCTGACAGTCGGTTATTGCATGTTGCTCAACCGTCGCCTCAAGTTGCTCAAGGCCGACGAGCATTCGCTGCGCGCCACCATCTCCGAATTGATCACCGCGACCGAGATTGCCGAGCGCGCCATCGCGGGCCTCAAGGTCACCGTGCACGAATGCGACGTGGGCCTGGGTCAGCGCCTCAACCGCGCCGAGGCCATGACCAGCGAGTTCGATCGGCGGCTCGCTGCCGGCAAGGACGTGCTGCATCGCCTGTCGCAGATCGTCATCGCCGGCCGGCCGCCGCAGGAGCCGGCCGCGCCGAACAACGACGCCAAGGCGGTCGCGGCACAGGCGCAAGCCTTCGCCGAGAGATTACGCACCAAGGTGCACGGCCTCGCGGCATGATGAACTATATTCGCGATCTGCGTCTCATTCCGATCGCAGTCATTGCCTGCGCCTGCCTGTTGGCGTTGAAGACGGCCGATCTGTTGCTCGACGGCGGCTCGCTCATTGCCGGCGACGACGCGCCGAAGATGGAACGCACCTCGGTCACCCGCACCACCGCGGACGTGCCGCGGCCGTCGTCGTCGATGCTGTCGTGGGCGTCGCAGATGTTCAACTTTCCTGACGGCAGCGGCGCGACAACGGCGCCGGTCGTGGCATCGTTGCCGGCCGATAGGATGAATCTCGACATCACCGGCTCGGTGCCGGCCGAGACCGCCGACAAGGACAAACAGGCCAAGGCCAATCCGGCGAAGCCGCCCGAAACCAAGCCGCCGGGCACCGTCATTCCCACCGAGCCGGGCCAGCCCTCCGGCGCCGAACGCGCCATCCTCGAGCGCCTGCAAGAGCGCCGCCAGGAGCTCGATACGCGCGCGAGGGAACTCGACATCCGTGAAAGTCTGATCAAGGCCGCCGAAAAGCGCATGGAGGGGCAACTCACTGAGCTCAAGGCAACCGAAGCCCGCATCACCGTCGCGACGCAGCAGAAGGACGAAGCCCAGGCCGCCCGTTTCAAGGGCCTCGTCACCATGTACGAGAACATGAAGCCGCGCGACGCGGCGAAAATTTTCGACCGGCTCGACACCGGCGTGCTGCTCGACGTCGTCTCCAAGATCGAGCCGCGCAAAATGGCGGATATCCTGGCACTCATGTCGCCCGACGCGGCGCAGCACCTGACCGTCGAGCTCGCCAGCCAGGCGCAGCAGGTGAAGCAGAGCGGCAGCCCGGGCGACCTGCCGAAAATCCAGGGCCAGCCGACGCAGTAAATCTTCATCCGCCCCCGCGACATGTCCGCCGAAGCGCAACGCGCGAAGGCGGAAGCAGGGTGGTGGAGGGGGCGCCTGACTCGACGCTTCGTTGCCGCCGAAGGCTTATTTAGTTTACCGCGCGGGCGTGGACGATCTCGCGTGCCTCTACCGGTCGCACGTCGGACGCATCGAGTGTCACGACCGCAACTGTATCGCCCGACAGCGTCATGAACTCCACCTCGTAGCCTGCGCCCTGCTGGTGCACCAGCACGACGGTGCCCACGTCGCCGACGGCAAGCCGCTCCGTGGGCAGATCGCGTTTCAATACGACGAGGTCCAGTTCATCGATCATCGGCTCACGATCCTTCTCGGTACCAACGTCACCAAGCGAGGGGCGGTTTCTTGCAACTCCACGAACCATACCATACGGACCATTGGTGCGCGACCGTCAGGCGCGGGTAACGGGCCGTCGATCTCATATCTGGTGCCAAACCGGGTTTGGCGCGATGCCGTGATATCGTTGGCCTTTGCGTGGGCAATGATGGCTTCGCGCAATACGCGCCAACGATCGGCCCTGAACCCGTACCCCTCGAGGAAGCGCGCCTTGGCGCGCCCGCCGGTGTGACTGCCGCTCAACAAATAGTTCACGATCTTGGCTTCGGGGACAACCGCACGATCCACTTGGGGCAGTCGCGGCATGAATTTTCGCTCAAAGTAGCGCCAGCGCCTTCAAGTGGTAGCGATGCTCACGGTGAAGCGCAATTCGAGAGACATTAGCGTGGTTTGTAGGATGGGGAGAGCCAACGCGTCCGGCCCGATTACCTTTCTGAAATGCCGCCGCAGCAAGACGATGGGTTTCACGGAGCCTGTCATCGGGCCGGCCACTTCGGGCCGGACCCGTTGGTTCAACCCATCCTACGGGTTACGACGCCGCCCGCGCGGTCGCCTTGAACAGGTCTTGCCACTTCCGCTGCAGCGCTTCGAGCCTCTGACACGCGAACCAGGCTGTCGAAGCTACGGCGCGCGCGTCGCGTTCGTTGCCGACCTCGCGCAAGGCGTAGCCGATGAGGCGCAGCGCGTGGGCGGCGTCGAGCGCTTCGTTGAGCGGGTCTTCCATGTCGAGACAAAGGTCGACCAGCTTCGCCGCGGCGCCCTTGGCCGCAGACAAGGCTTTACCGGCACGCTTGCGTCGCGCAGGCATGGTGCAACTCCGGCGAATCCGGCATGATAACGATGCTCCGATTTACGCACACTTTTGTCGGAGCGTCAATCTCAAATCGGAGCATGGTTCCGATGACCCCCGCGCAATCCCGAATGGCCCGAGCCGCATTGCAACTTGGGATTCGCGATGTTGCGAAGCTCGCTAAGGTCGCGCCGAGTACGATTTCTCGCCTTGAGGCCGGGGAAGTACTCCAGCCGCGCACGCTTGAGGCGATTCAGCGTGCTTTGGAAAAAGCCGGCATCGAGTTCATCGACGGCAACAAGCCGGGCGTTCGGGTCAAATAAGCGGGATAGGGGGATTAGCCCGACGGGTTCGGACCGCAGCGGGCGACGCGATGAGATGGAATGCATCAACTTCATCGTCATGGCCGGGCTTGTTCTCTTTTCGTTCTTTCAATAAAGTATGGGATAATCTCTGCGCGCACGATTTGCGCACGCGGGAGGCGTGGGATGCATGGGTAGCCGATCAAAGATCGAGTGGACCGATTCGACCTTCAACCCGTGGGTTGGTTGCACGAAAGTGGCTCGAGCGAAGGGCGCTCCGTCCGCGTGCGACTTCTGCTATGCGGAAAAATGGGCCAAGCGAAGCGGCCAGGTCGACTGGGGCGATCACCCGCGTCGACGGACGACCGAATCCTACTGGCGCAGCCCGTTATTGTGGAATAGCCAAGCAAAGTTGTTTCAAGCCAAGCACGGAAGACGGCAGCGTGTGTTCTGTGCATCCCTGGCCGACGTGTTCGATAATCAAGTCGATTCCACGTGGCGCGTTGATTTGTTCAATCTCATTCGTGAATGCGACCGATTGGACTGGCAGCTCTTGACCAAACGGCCGCAAAATATCCGCAAGATGCTGCCCTCCGGTTGGGGCGACGGATATCCGAATGTCTGGCTGGGGACGACAACAGAAGACGCAGCTGCTTACAAGCAGCGGGCGTCGTTCCTTCTCAAAGTGCCGGCTGCAATTCATTTTGTGAGTTATGAGCCCGCTATCGGTCCTCTTGGGCAACTAGACATTGATGGCCGCTCTCCCGACTGGGTCATCATCGGCGGCGAGAGCGGCGTGCGCTCGGATCTCATTCGTCCAACTGATCCGCAATGGGTACGGGATGCAGTCGCTGAATGCCGCCGGGTCCGGGCCGCGCCATTCTTAAAGCAGTGGGGTACCTACAAGAATAATCCTTACGTCGTCGAGGACGGCCTGACCGAGCAACAAGCGATCAAGATCGACCCACCCGAGAACGGCAAGGGCGGCGGCAAACTAGACGGCAGATTGTGCCGCGAGTTTCCCAGCAGCACGTTCCGAACAAAAGCAACGATTGTCTCGCGAGAGAGGGGCGTCGGAGATGGCTCAGAGAGATCCAGATCGGTATACGCCGGGTGATGACGGCCTAATTGTCGAGAAGGTTGGTCGATGGGCTGTCAGTAAGCTCAAAGTTCTTACTGACTACGTCTATGCATCAGGCGGCGCACGCAAAAATTTCTATGGGCCAGGCACAGCCTTTATCGATGTCTTCAGCGGTCCAGGCCGCTCGCTTGTCCGCGGCACCAATCAGTTTATAGATGGCAGCCCTGTCGCCGCTTTTAAGAGAGCGCTAGAATCGCCGGGCCGCTTTACTTCCGTCAATATTTCTGACGCGGACGATGACCTTCTTGTTTGTGCCGAGAAGAGGTTAAAAGCGTTGAATCGCCGGTTCGGACTTTTGCAGGTCCCGCAAACGTAGCGATACCTAAAATCGTTAAGAGTCTAGACCCCTACGGATTACACTTGGCGTTTCTTGATCCGCACAACCTGGGGACTTTGTCATTCGACCTATTCGAGCAGCTCGCCAAGCTTAAACGAGTAGACGTGATTGCGCACGTTAGCTTGTCGGACCTGCAGCGCAATGCTGACCGCTACACCGATGAGGCCTACGACCAATTTGATAGGTTTGCCCCAGGTTGGCGCGAGAGGGTCAATACCGATATGAACCAAAATGCGCTTCGCGCTGCGATCATTCAATATTGGTGTGACAAAATCTTGGAGCTAAATTTTCCGCAGGCGCCTCACTGGGAGTTAATAACGGGCGATCAGGGCCAGCGTCTATATTGGTTAGTGCTGCTTGCCAGGGACGAATTGGCTCACAAACTATGGTCGAGAATTACATCAGCGGCCAAAGAGCCAAGATTTTTATAGCGGCGCTTTTTGAAATTATCCTCGTCTAACGAGGTCAAACGGCGCAAGGCGGTATCAACTAATTTGCCCCACTATCCAGTTTCGTCAAAAGATTAATTGCTTTGTATTTGGAAATGAATTTATTTCAATACACTTTGCCAAACACGCCCTGAGGATCTCTCGTGTATATATCGCATTGTCGTCAACTGCTTTGGCTTTGGTCGCAGCACCATGAGCCACCTGCGAGCGATCATTGTAACTCCGGCGCAATTTTTCAAATTCTGAGTAGCGGTCGACATCGGATTTCAAAAAATTGGAAATGTACAAGCTCAATCTAAACGAGATTTCTTGTTCGACCCCGAACAACGCCTCCAGGCCGCTCCAGGCGACCAAAAGACGCATGGTCGGATACGGAATGCAATGGAACGACGTGAGAGCTTGCATGGCGTTCTGGAATTTCGGCTCATGAATGAATCGAAGCGCGGTTTCCATATGCAGTTTGATCCATTGCGCGTCTTCCAGGGTCAGTCGGAACTCTCCAAGATACGTCGGCTTCGCATCAATAAAGCCGGAACAAAATATATGGGGCTCATCAATTTCTGGATCATCGAGTGTTGAATGCGTGAGAGTTACAGGTGCCGAAATCCATCCGCCGGTCCGAATCATGAGCAAAAATGTAAATACGTGCGCGTAGTCTAGAAGAAAGATCCCATCACCGCTGATGCTCGCAAGAGCAATTTCGAAATCAATTTTTTCGACATGTTTGAATAATCGATCGCCGTCTTCCTGTATATGCTTCTGGAATATCTTCCGTCTTTGTTTCGGGTCGCGCCGAGTTAAATGGACAATAGTACGCTCGTCCTTTTCATACAGATCGAATTCGTCAAATTCCAGCTTGACCCCGGTGCAGGGGATGTATCGCCAGTACCAAAGCAGCGACATTATCAAGATCGAGCCTTGCGGATGGGCGCCTAAAGATAGCGAGAATGTCCTTAAAGTGAAGCTCCGCGGGTTCTTTGCACACTCGCCGATTTCTTGGATATTGCACTAATCCCCCTGCATGGCGTCCCTAATAAGGCGACATTATCCTTGACTTACGTCCCCGTAACAGTTACCTACCCAAAATCCCGCTCGCAAAGGGACGCCTTTCGCGAGGGTACTCCTTAGGGCGGAGCGGGAGCGGTTCTCGTCGGGCGCGGCGATACACTGCGCTCGCGGGCGGCTTGGGCATCGTCCCGTCCGGCGCGTGTCGGACTGCGAGGTGCTCGCTGCACTGGTGCCGGAGAGGGTCCTCCCGTTTGCATCCGGTGGTTCCAGGAAGCGCGGCCTGAGCCGAGCCGAGGCCAAAACCTCGGATGCCGCGGTGGGGCGCCGAAAGGCGAGCGCGCCCGCTCCATGAGGTCCCGGCGGCCTCGGTCCCCCTGTAAAAAGGGGGAAAGGAGAAAGGACGCGCGCCGCATCCCTTTTCGATGCGGCTCTTGGTGGATGCGCTTGTCGGCGCTCCGCCTCCCTTCTTTTTGAGGGGAGGAGTTTTCTTGGGAATGCTTTTTGGCTTGGCTTTTCTTGGCGTGAGCAAAGCTCGGGTGCGAAGACGCATCGCGAGAACGAAAAGACTCGTCATCGCCGGACTTGATGTTTAGCCCGGCGATGACGACGAGAAGGGCGCAAGACCATGAAGGACAAACCGGCAAACACGCGCAGCTTTCCGGGGCGGCTCACGCTCGAAGAGTGGCTGGCGCGGCCGTTGCCGGCGCGCATCGATCTGATCCGGCGCGCGCAATGCGAACGCTCACAAGCCGAGCAGGTGCGGCAACCAGAGCGAGATCGCCGGGAAATAGGTCACCAGCATCAGCACCAACAGCATGACGCCGTAGAACGGCCAGATCTTGCGCATGACCTGTTCGATCGTGACCTTGCCCACCGCGCAGCCGACGAACAGGATCGCGCCGACCGGCGGATGGCACAGCCCGATGCCGAGATTGAGCATCATGATGATGCCGAAATGCACCGGATCGACGCCGAAATTCATCATCACCGGCAGCAGGATCGGTGTGCAGATCAGGATCGACGGCGCCATGTCGAGCAGGCAGCCGAGCACCAGCAGCATGACGTTGATGAGCAGGAGAATGACGTTCTTGTCGCTGGAAATGGTGAGGAAGAACGCCGTGATCTTCGCCGGCATCTGCGTCAGCGCCATCACGTAGCCGACGCTCGACGCGCAGGCGATCAGGGTGAGCACCATGGCGACGGTGCGCAGCGTGCGATGGATGAGTTTTGGCAGATCGCGCCAGCGGTAGTCGCGGTAGATGAACATGGTGACCAGGAAGGCCCAGACGCAGGCCACCGCGCCGGCTTCGATGGCGGTGAATATGCCGCCCAAAATGCCGCCCAGAATAATGCCGAGCGTGATCAGGCCCCAGAGCGCGTCGAAGGTGATCTTGAGCGCCTCGCGCAACGGCACGGTCTGGCCGCGCGGGTGACTGTCGCGGTAGGCGATGACGATACACAACACGATCAAGGAAAAGCCGAGGAGGAGGCCGGGTACGACGCCGGCCATGAACAGGCTGATGATGGAAATCGTCCCGCCGGTAGCAAGCGAATAGATCACCGCGTTGTGGCTCGGTGGCACCAGGAGCGCCTGCACCGAGGCGGTGATGGTGACGTTGGTGGCGAAGACGCGCGGAAAACCGCTCTTCTCCATTTGCGGAATCATCACCGAGCCGATCGCCGAGGTGTCGGCGACCGCCGAGCCGGAAATGCCGCTGAGGAAGGTCGTCGCCAACACATTGACCACCGACAGGCCGCCGCGCACCCGGGTAAAGCCGACCAGCACGTCGGCGAAGGCGACCAGGCGCCGCGCCATGCCGCCTTCGGCCATGATGGCGCCGGCGAGCACGAAGAACGGAATGGTCAGCATGGCGACTTTGCTGACGCCGTCGGAGATTTTCAGCATCACCGCTTCGAGCGGAATGCCGATCCACAGCGCGCCGGCGATCGCGGCGAGCGCCAGCGAATAGGCGATCGGCACGCCGATGAAGAAACAGAAGAACATGGTGACCAGCAAAATGGCGACATCCATGGGCGCTGGCTCGCTTTGCTTCGCTCAGTGAAGTTGCGAGGCTTCGGGGTCGGGCGGCATGCCGAACACCACGCGCTCGATGACGAAGAGCAGGAGAAGAGCGCCGCCGACCGGGATCGGCAGATAGGTCACCCCGACCGACAGCGATGGAAAATCGGCGATGGTGTTGTACCAGGTCGCCGCCACCAGCTTTTCGCCGTAAACGATCATGAACAGCGCCATGGTGGCGACCAAAAGCTCGGCCAGAAGCTCGGTGAGCCAGCGCAGCGGCGGCGGGAACATTTGAACGAAGAACGACACGTTCATATGCAGCCGGCGACGGTAGCAGGCCGCGGCGCCGATGAACGTGAGCACGATGGTGAGCAGGACCGCGGTCGGCTCCGGCCAGGACGCCGCGCTGTTGAGCACGTAGCGGGTGAACACCGCCCAAGGGATCACCGCCGAAATCAGCACCAGCGCGGTGCCTGCGACCACGACGCAAACCAGATAGAGCGCGTCCATCAGCTTGCGATAGAGAAGCGCCAAATCTTCCTCCGAGGGGATGCGTGCTTCCGAAGGCGAGGGGGCGTTACCCGGATCGCGTCATGCCGAATGGTTCGCGGTCTACGAAACGTCCTGGACGCGCTTGATCATGCCTGCGTATTTCGGCCCGTATTTGTCCCACACCGGCTTGACCGCGTCCTGGAACGGTTTTTTGTCGGCAACGTCGATGATCTCGTTGCCGGCGGCTTTGGCCTTGTCCAGCGCCGCCGCCTCGTATTTGTTCCACAGATCGCGCTCCTCGGTCTGCGCCTCGCGGCCGAATTTCTTGACCAGGGCCTGGTCGTCCTTCGACAGGGTGTCCCAGGTCTTGCGCGAGAACACCAAAATCTCCGGCACGATGAGGTGCTGGGTGAGGGTGTAATATTTGGCGACGGTGTAGTGATTGTCGAACACGTAGCTCGGCGGATTGTTCTCGGCGCCATCGACGACGCCGGTCTGCAGCGCGCTGAACACCTGGTCGTAACCCATGGCGACGCCGTTGCCGCCGAGCGCATTCATCATGTCGACGAACATCGGATTGCCGATGACGCGGATCTTCAAGCCCTTCAAATCCGCAATCGTATGGACCGGCTTTTTGATGGTGTAGACGCTACGCGCGCCGGCATCCATCCAGCACAGCCCGATCAATCCGGCCTTGTCGTTGTTGGTGACTTTGTCGAGGAGCTCGGTGCCGATGTCGCCGTCGATCACCTTTTGCATATGCGCGGTGTTGCGGAACAGGAACGGCATATTGAACACGTTGAGTTCGTCGATCACCGGACCAATTGTGCCGACCGAGACGCGGGCGATCTGGATGGCGCCGACCTGGGCCTGCTCGATGGCTTCCTTCTCGCCGCCGAGCTGCATCGAGGCAAACATCTGCACGCTGAGCCGGCCCTGGGTCGCCGCTTCGAGTTTCTTGCCGAGACTTTCGACCGCGGCGACCGTCGGATAGCCTGCGGGATGGACGTCGGAGGCTTTGAGCGCCAGCTTCTGCTGCGCCATTGCGGGCGTGCCAAGATGTCCGGCGAGGCCGGCGACGGCGGTCCCGGCCCCGAGACCGGCACCAAGACGAATGAATGCGCGGCGATCCATGTTTCTCCTCCCGCGAGTGTCCGCGTCGGCGGAACGTTGCACGCCTTTTGAGCCATTGAAGCCCCCGGCGGTCCATGTTATCAGGTCATACGATGACCAGATCAGTGAGGAGTGTCAAGCTTTGGCCGCCCGCTCCGTAGAGCAGTTGCTGCCGACATTTCGGCCGCTCGTGGCGCCGCGCGGGCTGACGGACCAACTGGTCGCACGCATTGCCGCCGACATCACCGGCGGCCGCTTGCCGCCCGGCTCAAAGCTGCCGACCGAGAGAGAGATGATGGCCGCGACCGGGGTGAGCCGCACGGTGGTGCGCGAGGCGGTGGCGTGCCTGCGCGCCGACGGTCTCGTCACGGTGCGGCAAGGGGTCGGCGCGTTCGTCGCCGAACACGTGCGCCGCCCGTTCCGCATCGAAGTCGACGAATTGGATTCGCTGCGCGAGGCGCTTGACGTCATGGAGCTGCGCGCCGGCGTCGAGATCGAAGCGGCGGGCCTTGCGGCGGAGCGCCACAACAGCGCGCACATCAAAAAGATCGCCGAGGCTTTTCGGCGCATCGAGGACGCCGTCGGGCGCGGTGAATCGGCGGTCGATGAGGACTTTTCGTTTCATTGCAGCATCGCCGAAGCCACCGGCAACGCGCAGTTCAAGCGCTTCCTCGACTATCTCGGCCGTTTCATCATTCCGCGCCAGTCCATCCGCAAGAGTCTCACGCGCATCGAGGATCAGCGCGCTTATCTCAAGCGCATCCAGAACGAGCACATGGAAATCCTCGACGCCATCCGCGCCGGTGCCGCCGCCACGGCGCGCGCCGCGATGCGGCGTCATCTCGTCGACAGCCGCAAGCGCTATCAAAAACTCGTGGCCGAGATCGGCGATGGCCCGGCGGCGGCTGCGTCGTCGTAAATCTTACAGTCGAGATGATCATGCAGACAGTTCTGGTGACGGGCGCGGCGGGTGGCATCGGCACGCGGCTGCGCAAGCTGCTTGACGGCGTCTATCCGCGCATTGTCTGGAGCGATATCCGCAAGCCGGCCGGTCTGGCAAGGCGCCAGACTTTCGTGCAAGCCGATCTCGCCGATCTCGCCCAGGTCGAAAAGCTCGTCAAGGGCGTCGACGGCATCGTCCATCTCGGCGGCGAGTCGGTCGAGCAGTCCTGGGACCGCATTCTCCAGGCCAATATCATCGGCTGCTACAATCTGTTCGAGGCGGCGCGCCGCAAGAAGGTGCAGCGCGTCGTCTTCGCTTCATCGAACCACGCCGTCGGCTTCTATCCGCGGCAGCGCAAGATCGGCACCGACGAGCCGGTGCGCCCTGATTCGCGCTACGGCGTCAGCAAAGCTTTTGGCGAAGCGATCGGCGCGCTCTATGCCTATAAGCACGGCCTGCGCGTGACCTGCATCCGCATCGGCAACTTCGCCGACGCGCCGGTCGATCTGCGCCGGCTCGCCATCTGGATCAGCCCGGAAGATTTGGTGCAGCTCATCCGCATCGGCCTCGATCATCCGGACCTGCGCCACGAGATATTTTTCGGCGCATCCCACAATGAGCGCAGTTGGTGGGACAACGAAGCGGCCTACCGCTACGGCTATCGCCCCACCGGCCACGCCGAAAAATTCGCTGCCGCCGCGCTCGCCGCGCAAAAGAAGCTTGCCGCCGATCCGATCGGCGACTGGTACCAGGGCGGCCCGTTTTGCAGCGACGAATATGACAGCGGTTTTGATCCCGCCGCGAGCTGAGTTTTCACCGCACCTGGAAAACCAGCTTGCCCTTGAAATGCCGCGACTGGCTCAAGCGGTGCGCGTCGGCGGCTTGCGAGAGCTTATAGAGCTTGACCTCGGGCGGCTTGACGGCGCCGGCGACATACAATTCGGCAATGCGCTCCATCGCCTTGCGCGAGCGCGGCACCGGCGGCCGCAGCCCCGTCACGTCGCTGCGATCGTGCTTCGGCGCCTCGGCGCCCGACGCGATGAAGGCGGCACGGCCGCCAGCCTTGAGCACGGCGTAGGATTTTTGCGCCACGTCGCCGCCGACCGTTTCGAACACCGCGTCGCAGCCCTTCACGATTTTGGTGAAATCCTGCGCGGCGTAGTCGATGACTTCATCGGCGCCCAGCCCGCGCACATAGCCGACGTTCGCCGCGCTGCATGTGGTGATCACGCGGGCACCGAGATATTTGGCGAACTGAATGGCGAAACCGGCAACGCCGCCGGCGCCGCCCTGGATCAAAATGGTCTCGCCGCGCTGAAGCTTTAGCGTGTCTTCGACCGAATTGATCGCGGTCAGCCCGGTGAGCGCGAGCGCCGCGGCATCGATATGCGACAGCCCGTCGGGCTTCTTGGCGACGAGGGCTGCGGGGATCGCGATCTTCTCGCAATAGGTGCCTTCCTTGCCGGCCGCGATCACGCCAAACACCGCGTCGCCGACTTTGAGATCGGCGCCGTCGCCGACCGCGCTGATCACGCCGGAAAAATCCCGCCCTGGAATCTGCGGAAACTTGACCTGGGCATGGCGGCCATATTCGCCGCCGCGAAACTTCCAGTCCGCGGCGTTGACGGTCGCGGCATGAACGTCGACCACGACCTCGCCTGCCGCCGCGACCGGATCCGGCAGATCGCCGTATTGCAGCACTTCGGGGCCGCCGAATTTTTCGATGTAAGCCGCTTTCATTGGATCAGGCTCTCCCTATCAAGGCTTTGCAACGACCGGCCATCCCGGCAGGACGCTCAGCGATAGATCATTGCATTTTTGGGTTCTAAAAGCTGCGGCAAGTCGCAGCCGGTCCCGTAAAACCACAGGCGGTGAATATTTGTCAAAACCTCTTCCCGCTCGATTTCCCGAAACTTGCAAAATGCCACGATTTGATCGCCTGCCCGGTGCATATGCAGCTGTGCGCCCCACTTTTGCGCGTCGAAAATAGCGATGATTTTTCCCGGGAATACCGACTGAAAATGCGCCGACGCCTCGACCACGTCGTAGGTGGTTTTGGCGAACGCCTGGCGGTCGAATGACATGATGGGATAGTCGATCTTGACCCATGCATCGCGATAGGTCTCGACCGCATCGCTGCCGTTGCGCTCATACATCGACAACAGCGCGGCGGGGCTGATGTCCAGCAACTGCCGGCCCAGTTTTTGCGCCCGCTCGATTTCATATTCCGTCACCCAGGAGAGTTTTGCTTGCAGTCGTGCCTCGCGCGTCTGCGGTGCCGGCGCCGGCGCCAGAGCCGGCGGTCGCAGGAACGCGCTGGTCGTCACGAAGCCGACGACAGCCGACGCGATCGCAAGGGCGGCGACGAGGGCCATCCGGATTTTGGACGATTGGCCGAGATTGGCGGTGACGGTCGTGCCAAGGTAGTCAGCCGACCGGCGCAAGCCTGTTGCGGCGGTTGCCCAAAGATATCGAGACGATTTGCGAAGATGGGACGCGACGATCGGCCAAAGATATTCAGTCGTTTGGCGCAGATACCGCGCGGCAGTTGTCCAATAATATCGAGATGAGCGGAGACGGCCCGCAACGATCGCCAGAAGCGACGTCGTGGCTCTTCTCCAACCCGTGGAGGCCCGATACGCAGGCGAGGCCACGGAACATTCCCCCCAACACAACGACTGTTACACGTACGTGCGCACTGTCGCATCTGCTTTGCGGGAGTCAATCACAATGGTGGCGCGATACCACCATTTGGCCATCCGGATTGCACAATTCGGCCATGACCTCGCGCTGACATCCGGACGCACAATGCGGCGGTGGGAGAATGCGCAACGCGATCGAAGCCGGAAAAATCTTGGGACGCAAAATTCTGGGACGCAAATCTTGGGGCGCAAAATCTTGGGGCGCAAAATCTTGGGGCGCAAAATCTTGGGGCGCAAAATCTTGGGACGAATGTATGCGTGAGGAGCCAGGGATGAGCGAGCGGGCGCGCGAATTTTTGGAGCACTGGGTGTCGGGCCATGTCGGGGCGGTTGCCGACGAGTACAGGATGCGGGAAACGGTACGGCTGGTGGCGCTGTGCCGGGAGGACGCAATCCGCGCCGGCATCCCGCCGGACGAGCTGCGCACGGCAGCCGGCGGCAATTTGATCCAATGCACGTTGGCGGCCTTGAGCGCGGCGGCAGCGCGGACCAAGCAGACCGTCGACTCGGATTAGCGGAAATTCCCTCGGCTGACGGCCTCGCGCCTTTGTGGGATGGAGTCTTTTCCGCCCGCAACCAGAAACATGTTGCCCAATGTCCCGTGAATCAGTTCAATTGACGGGGGGCGGTTCCATATAAGCAGGGAGGAATACAGAATGATGCGAACGGTCTTTTTGAGTGCCACGTTGGCTTTCGGTCTGGCGACCGCCGCCGGCGCCGCAGTCACGCCCGCTCATGTCGGCAATGCCAGTAGCTTGGTGATCAAGGCCGCGGAAGGCTGCGGTCCGGGATTTTGGCGCGGTCCGGGCGGCAGGTGCCATCCGATGTTCGACGGCAGAGCCTGTCCGCCGGGATACCACCTCGGCCCGGAAGGCAAGAAGTGCTGGCCTAATTAAGATTGCCCGGGGCCGCCTCTATCGGCGGCCCCGACCTTTTTACAGAGCTCGCCAGCGGACGATCACCACTGCCTGTGCGCGCGCGGCGCCGGTTGCCCGCCGGGCGGAACGTATTGCGTATTGGCGTTACAGAAGCCGCCCATGCCGGCGAGCGTGGCCATGCACTGTGCAAAGGTCGTGAACCCGCAATTGGTGCCGCCCAGGCCGCTGTATTGCGCGCACCACGGATAATTCTGCGCCTGCGCGCGTGTGCCGATCCCGGCGGTCACGGCGAAAATTGCCAGTAGGAAAAGCAAAGTTCTCATGGCGATCTCCCGGTGTTGCGATGGTGCTTAAGCACTAACGCCGCGTCGGCGATATTATTGCAGCGGTGACGCAGGAAATTTCTCCGCCCCACCGTGGTGCCGAACGCGTCGCCCGGGGTCGCCAATGCACGGCGTAGTCATCGCCCCTTCAAAGTATCGATGAAATCGATGACGTTCCTGCGAATTGTTTTTTGTTCGATGGCGAGAAAACCACGGACAAGCGTGGCGCCCTCTCGGGTCGCGAGGAATGACAGGATTGCGCCTTCCGACAGCTCGCCGTCTTTTTGCGCAGGCATCTTCTTGCCAACGGTTGGTGCGCCATCAAAGAAATAAAATGGCGAGACGCCCAGCACGTCACTGATTTGTTGCAGGCGTGACGCGCCGACACGATTCGCGCCTCTCTCGTATTTCTGAATTTGCTGGAAAGTGATGCCGACCGCGTCGGCAACCTCCGTCTGGCTCATTTGCAAGAAAATCCGCCGGGCGCGAATCTTTTGCCCGACGTGGCCATCTACGGCAGTAGGCCCTCTGCGGTTGGTCGATGCTTTCGCCATGTCTGAAATCCTTTCATTCGAGCGATACCCTAAGGTTGCTGGCATACCGCGTTTCCCGGCGCAAGCCTGTGCAAAATGAGACACCCCTGCCATGCGGCGGCGCGTTAACCATACGGCAGTCGTTCTTAACGCGCGTCGTTAATACTTTGTTAGGGTTCCAGCGTTGCCCCGAGGCGGGTGCGCCTGAGCTCATGACAAGTTTCCGCAGGATCAATTCACCGGTCGCGCTGGCCACATGCGGCATGTTCCTCGTGCCGGAGCCCTTCGGCGCCTGCCTCTTGCTGGCGGCGGCCATTTGGTGGCTGTGGCGAAAAGCGGGATGCCCGTGCCGTAATATGTTGTCGTCGGTCCGGGAGCGAGTTGGGCGCCGCCTGCACTGGCCCGGCGCTCATTCGGCCGGCGGGGTATTGGGCGAGAAGTAGCCGGCAATTGAAGGTGGCGACCCCGGCTGGATTCGAACCAGCGACCTTCAGCTTAGAAGGCTGTTGCTCTATCCCCTGAGCTACGGGGCCACTCAACCGCCAAACATATACAGAATCTCGCGCCGCAACGCGCGGTTAATCGTGCGTATGGGCTTACCGCCTTCGGCCAAGAATTGGCAATGAACGTGCTGCCCGCCTCGAGCAACTAAGACCCGCGTCCAAGCTGCGCGCGCGCCGCGGCGGTCGTTGGCGCGCGCCGCCTTCTGCCGCGGCGATCGGAAGGTTGCAAATTGTTTAGCTTGAAGAGACTCGTTCGGCCACGAACCCGACAAGATCGTCGCCTCAACTTGCCGCACTGGGTCGAAATTACGGCCCTTGGGAGGACTTCAGCGATGTTCGCGCTTACTCGCGCCGGTTTCGCGGTAGCTATCGCGGCCGCGCTTTTTGCCGTTGCGCCGTTCTCGGCCCATGCCGCGGACAAGGCGTTTGTCGACAGCGACCTCGCCGACAGCGCGATTCAGCTCGAAGGCCAGATCAAGTCGGACGCCGGCGCCGCCACCAAGCCGGTGGCGCAAATCCGCAAAGACGCCGACTCAGCCTTTGCCAAGAACGATTTCCGCACCGGCATGACGCTGCTCGGCCAGATCGTCGCCGCGCAGCCCAACGACGCGACCACCTGGCTGCGCATGGCGCGCACCGTCATGCAGATCCGCCCGGTCAACGACCAGGAGCGCGCGACGCTGCTCGATCGCGCCTCGACCGCGGCCTACCTCGCCTATGTGCGCACCACCAACCGCAACGAGGAGGCCGACAGCCTGGCGTTTCTCGGCGACGTCATGAGCCAGCGGCAGTTGTGGCGGCCGGCGCTCGACGCGCTGCGGCTTTCGCTCGACATTCGCGAGGCCGCCAACGTCCGCGGCCAGTACGAGCGGCTGCGCGATCAATACGGCTTCCGCGTGCTCGATTACAGCGTCGATGCGGATACCGCGTCGCCGCGCGCGTGCTTCCAGTTCTCCGAGGATTTGCCGGCACGGACCGATTTCTCGCCGTTCGTCGTGCTCGCCGGCACCGACAAGCCGGCCATCTCGACGGCCGAGAAACAGCTCTGCGTCGAGGGCCTCAAGCACGGCGACAGCTATACCGTGACGCTGCGCGCCGGGCTGCCGTCGATCGTGCACGAGTCGCTGTCGAAATCGTCGGACTTCGTCATCTATGTGCGCGACCGCAAGCCGGCGGTGCGGTTTTCGTCCACGGCCTATGTGCTGCCGCGCACCGGGCAGCGCGGCATTCTGGTGATCAGCGTCAACACCAAATCGGTCGCCGTCGAGATTTATCGCATCAGCGACCGCAATCTGGTCGATGCCATCGCCGGCGTGACGAGCTACGACCGCGGCGATTTTCAGCGCAGCCTCGACCGCTCCGATATCGAGCGGCTCAAGGAAGGCCGCGGCGTGCCGGTCTGGAACGGCGATCTTGCCGTCGACACCGCACCGCTCAATACCGACGTCACCACGGCGTTCCCGGTCGACCAGGCGGTCGGCGATCTAAAACCCGGCGTCTACGTCATGGTGGCGCAGCCGCGGGAGCAAAAAAATATCGACACCAATTACGACGCGCTGGCGACGCAATGGTTCATCGTTTCCGACCTCGGGCTCTCGGCCTTCTCCGGCAACGACGGCATCCACGCCTTCGTCAATTCGCTGGCGACCACCGATGCCAAGGGCGGCGTCGAGGTGCGGTTGATTTCCCGCAGCAACGAGGTTTTGGCCACGCGCCGCACCGACGCCGGCGGCCATGTGCAATTCGAATCAGGCTTGGCCAGCGGGGAGGGCGGCGCCGCGCCCACGCTGATCGCCGCCAATGACGGCCAGGGCGACTTTGCCTTCCTCAACCTCACCGGACCGGCGTTCGATCTCACCGACCGCGGCGTCTCCGGCCGGCCGGCGCCGAACGGCCTCGATGCCTTCGTCTATGCCGAGCGCGGCGTCTATCGCTCGGGCGAGACGGCTTATCTCACCGCGCTGTTGCGCGACGCCCAGGGCGCGGCATCGCCCAGCGTGCCGCTGACCTTCGTGGTCGAGCGGCCCGACGGCGTCGAGTATCGGCGCAGCCTGGTGCAGGACCAGGGCTTGGGCGGCCACGGGCTGACCTTGCCGCTCGCCGCCTCGGCGCCGACCGGCACCTGGCACGTGCACGTCTTTACCGACCCCAAGCGGTCAGCGGTCGGCGAGACCACGTTCCTGGTCGAGGACTACGTGCCCGAGCGCATCGAATTCGATCTGTCGTCGCCGAGCGGGACCATTTCCAAAACCAATCCGGCCACCATCAATCTTGCCGGCCGGTTCCTCTACGGCGCACCGGCCTCGGCGCTGGATCTCGAAGGCGACATGAATATCGCCGTGGCGGCCGAGCGCTCCGGCTTTGCCGGTTATCAGTTCGGCCTCGACGGCGAAGACGCCGCCGCCGTGCAGCAGCCGCTGGACAGCCTGCCGTCGACCGACGACGCCGGCAAGGCGACCTTCAAGGTCGATATCGACAAGCTGCCGTCGAGCACGCACCCGCTCGAAGCCCGTATCGCCGTGCGCATGGCGGAGCCGGGCGGCCGTGCCGTCGAGCACAAGATCACGCTGCCGATCACGGCGAGCGGCAACATGATCGGCGTCAAGCCATTGTTTATCGGCCGCTCGCTGGCCGATGGCGCCAGCGCCGCCTTCGATGTCGTTGTTGTCGCGCCCAACGGCACCGCGGTCACGACCAAGGGCCTGCACTACGAGCTGCTGCGCGTCGAAACCCACTATCAGTTCTATAAGCGCGACGGCTCGTGGCATTTCGAGCCGGTCAAGACCACGTCGCGGCTGTCCGACGGCGCGATCGACACGGCGAGCGACAAGCCTGGCCATATCGCGCTGCCGGTGAATTTCGGCCGCTATCAACTCAATGTCACTTCGCCCGTACCGAACGGCCCGACCACGTCGGTGACGTTCGATGCCGGTTGGTATGTCGACGCCAGCGCCGACACGCCGGACATGCTGGAAACCGCGCTCGACAAGAGTGAGTACCGGCCCGGCGACACGATGACTGTTGCCGTCACCGCGCGCAGCGCCGGACGCCTTACGCTCAATGTGATCGGCGACAAGCTGCTGGCGAGCCAAAGCGCCGACGTGAAGCAGGCCGGTGTTACCCAAGTCAAAGTGCCGGTCGGCACCGATTGGGGCTCTGGCGCCTATATCGTCGCCACGCTGCGCCGGCCGCTTGACGCACCGGCGCAACGTATGCCCGGCCGCGCCATCGGCGTGCAATGGTTCTCCATCGACCGCGCGGCGAAGACACTGACCGTCGACCTGAAGCCGCCGACGCTGTTGCGTCCGAACACCACGTTGCACATCCCGGTCAAGATCGCAGGGCTCAAACCGGGAGACGAGGCGCGGATCGCGGTTGCCGCTGTCGATGTCGGCATCCTGAATTTGACGAATTACAAGCCGCCGTCGCCCAACGATTACTATCTCGGCCAGCGGGCGCTGGCGGCGGAAATCCGCGATCTCTACGGCGATCTGATCGACGGCATGCAGGGCACCCAAGGCCAGATCCGCACCGGTGGCGACGCCGGCGCCGCGTTGCAAGGCAATCCGCCGACCGGGCCGCCGCTGTCGTTCTTCTCCGGCATCGTCACCGTCGGTTCCGACGGCAGCGCCGATGTCGCCTTCGATATTCCCGACTTCGCCGGCACCGTCCGCGTCATGGCGGTGGCCTGGACCAAGGACAAGGTCGGCCAAGCCAGCACGGACGTGATCGTGCGCGATCCGGTGGTGCTGACGGCGACCTTGCCGCGCTTCCTGTTGCCCGGCGACCGCTCCACGGTGCATCTCGATCTCGACAACGTCGAAGGCCAGCCCGGCGATTATGCGATCACGCTGTCGACCGCCGACGCCGTTGTGGCCGGCGTCGGCGCCACCCAGAAGCTGACGTTGCGCGCCAAGGCGCGCGGCGCGATCACGATCCCGGTCACCGCCAGTGCCGCCGGCAATGGCGCCGTGAAGGTGACCGTGAGCGGGCCGGGGAGCTTCGCGTTGGAGCGAAACTACACGCTCGCGGTGCGGCCGCCGGCGCAAATCCTGGCGCGGCGCACCGTCAAGCCGATCGCCAAGGGCGACAGCGTGACGCTGTCGAGCGATATGTTCGCCGATCTCGTTCCCGGCACCGGCGGCGTCTCGATTTCGGTCGGCTCCTCGGCGGCGCTCGATGCGGCGAGCCTCCTTGCCGCGCTCGACCGCTATCCGTATCGCTGCTCGGAGCAGATCACCAGCCGCGCGATGCCGCTGCTCTATGTCGCCAGGCTCGCCAGCGAAACCCATCTGGCGCTGCAGACCGGCGCCGACGAGCGGGTGCGCAACGCCATCGAGGCGCTGCTGACGCGGCAGGATTCCACCGGCTCGTTCGGCCTGTGGGGCGTCGGCGGCAGCGACGTCTGGCTCGACTCCTATGTCATCGATTTTTTGACTCGCGCGCGTGAGCAAAAATTCGCGGTGCCCGACACCGCGTTCAAGCTCGCGCTCGACCACTTGCGCAACTTTGCCGCCAATACCGCCGATCCGAGCAAGAACGGCGGCACCGATCTCGCCTATGCGCTCTATGTGCTGGCGCGCAACGGCGTGGTGCCGATCGGCGACCTGCGTTACCTCGCCGATTCAAAGCTCGATGTGCTGACGACGCCGATCGCCAAGGCCCAGGTGGCCGCGGCGCTGGCGCTGATCGGCGATCGCGCGCGGGCCGAGCGGGTCTACGCGGCGGCGCTTGCCATGATCGATCCGCTGACGGAGAACTGGCTCAATCGCCAGGACTATGGCTCGAACTTGCGCGATGCCGCGGCGCTGGTGACGCTGGCGTCGGAAAGCGGCGCGGCGCCGGCCACTGTGCAGGCTGCCGTGCAGCGTGTCGAAGCGTCCCGTGCGCAACTGCATTCGACCTCGACCCAGGAAGACGCGTGGCTCCTGCTGGCGGCAAGCGCCATGGCGAAAGACTCAGGCAACGTGACGCTCGACGTCAACGGCGAGGCGGTGCAACGCGCGCTCTACCGCACCATCCGCGCCAACGACCTCAAGGAGCCGGTGAAGGTCACCAATACCGGCGATGCCGAGGTCAAGGCCGTGGTCACGGTCAGCGGCGCGCCGCTGACGCCGGAGCCCGCGGCGGAAAACGGCTTCCGCATCGAGCGCCTGACCTACACGCCCGACGGTGATCCGGTCGACCCGGCGCAGGTCAAGCAGAACACCCGGCTTGTCGTGGTGCTCAAGATCACCGAAGCGCAGCCGCAATTCGGCAGGGTCATCGTCGCCGATTATCTGCCGGCCGGATTCGAGATCGACAATCCGCATCTCGTCTCCTCCGGAGATACCGGCACGCTGGCGTGGATCACCGACGCGGTGGAGCCGGCGAACACCGAATTCCGCGACGACCGCTTCACCGCCGCCTTCGAAAGAAAGCGCGGCGATCCGGCGGTGTTCACCGTGGCTTATGTGGTGCGCGCGGTTTCGCCGGGCAGCTATGTGCGGCCGCAGGCGCGCGTCGAGGACATGTACCGTCCGGACCGCTACGGCCGTACCGGCAGCGGCAACATCGAGGTCACGGCGGCGAAATGATGCGTAAGAAGACGCGCCTCATTCTCGCAAGCGCTCTGATCTCCGGATCGGCTTTTGCCGGCGCGGCGTGGTGGATTGCTTCGCTCGGTCCGCCGCCGCTCGGCAGGAATCTCGATTTCTCGACCAGCGTGGTCGACAGGGAAGGGCGCCTGCTGCGCGCTTATGCGACCAGCGAAGGCCGCTGGCGGTTGCCGGCAACGATGGCCGACGTCGATCCGCGCTTCTTCGACGTATTGTTCGCCTATGAGGACAAACGCTTCCGCGTCCATCACGGCGTCGATCCGCGGGCGGTGCTGCGCGCGACGTTGCAATTTGTAACCAGCGGACATCTTCGCTCCGGCGCCTCGACCTTGACCATGCAGGTCGCGCGGCTTTTGGAGCCGCCCGAAGTGCGCCGCAGCATGGTGACAAAACTGCGCCAAATGGTGCGCGCAATCGAGATCGAGCGTGCGCTGAGCAAGGATGAGATCCTCGCGCTCTATCTCGATCTGGCGCCTTACGGCGGCAACATCGAGGGCATTCGCGCCGCGTCGCTCGCCTATTTCGGCAAAGAGCCGCGGCGGCTGTCGCTTGGTGAAGCCGCGCTCTTGGTGGCCTTGCCGCAGTCGCCGGAGCTGCGCCGTCCGGATCGTTTTGCCGAGAGCGCGCGCGCCGCGCGCGACCGCGTGCTCGACCGCTTCGCCGCGACCGGCGCCGTGCCGGCCGACGAGATCGCGCTCGCCAAGACCGAGCCGGTGCCGATCGGCCGCCGCCCGATGCCGCTGCTCGCGCCGCACGTCGCCGACCGCGTCGTCGCCGAGCCTACGCAATCGAAAGTGCATCGGCTCACCATCGATGCCGTCGTGCAGAAGAGTTTGGAAAATCTGGCGCGCGAGCGCGTCCGCGCGCTCGCCGCCACGCTCGGTCCCGATGTCTCGCTCGCCATTCTCGCCTTCGACAACGCAACTGGCGAAATTTTAGCCAGCGTCGGCTCGCCCGATTATTTCGACCTGCGCCGCGCCGGCCAGATCGATATGACGCAAGCGCTGCGCTCGCCTGGCTCGACCCTAAAACCGTTCATCTACGGGTTTGGCTTCGAAGACGGCGTGATCAATCCGGAGACGCTGATCGAGGACCGGCCGGTGGCCTATGGCAGCTACGCGCCGAAGGATTTCGATTCGACGTTCCAAGGGACGGTGACGGTCCGCAAGGCACTGCAGCTCTCGCTCAACGTGCCGGCGATCGCCGTGCTCGATGAAGTCGGCGCGAGCCGCCTCACCGCGCAAATCAACCAGGCCGGCGCCTCACTGGTGCTGCCGCCGGGCGAAGCGCCCGGCTTGGCCATCGGGCTCGGCGGCGTCGGCATAAAATTGTCCGATCTGGTCGTGCTGTACGCCGGCCTTGCACGCCAAGGCACGACGACACCGCTCAACGTGCATTTCGGTGCGCCGCCGCCGCAAGCGCAGCGGCTGATGGAGCCGGTCGCCGCCTGGTATGTCGGCAACGTGCTCATCGGCTCGGCGCCGCCGGAGAACGGTGCGCCAGGCCGCATCGCGTTCAAGACCGGCACCAGCTACGGCTACCGCGACGCCTGGTCGATCGGCTTTGACGGCAAGCACACCATCGGGGTGTGGGTCGGCCGGCCCGACGGCGCGCCGGTGCCGGGACTGGTCGGGCGCATCGCGGCAGCGCCGATCCTGTTCGATGCGTTCGCGCGCCTGGGCGCGCCGCCGGCTGCGTTGCCCCGCGCGCCAAAAGGCGTGCTGGTGACCTCGAGCGCCAAATTGCCGCCGCCGCTGAAGCGCTTTCAACCGGGCCGTCTCGGCGGCGTGAGCTCGCAAGCGTCGCTGCGCATTTTATTCCCGCCCGATGGTGCCCGGCTCGATCTGGCGGCGACCGACGGCAAGCCCGACGCGGTGCCGCTCAAGATCACCGGCGCCGTCGCCCCGCTTACAGTCCTGGTCAACGGCGTTCCGGTTGCGAAACAGGATCGCGGCGCGCTGTTCTTTCGGCCCGACGGCCCCGGATTTTCGCGCGTCACGGTGATCGATTCGGCAGGCGCAACGGCCACCGCCGTCGTGCGCGTGGACGATGGTTCGGCGGCAAAATTGACGGCGCGATAGCCGGCCGGTCTCGACATTCGGCTAAAATGCTTTCGGAAACAATGCGTTCCGGACATAGGCTCGCTTAAATCCTGCCTTCCCAATGCAGCCGGCGCGGGCTATCGTGGGCCTAGGGCGGCGGAAAGCCGGGGAACTTCCGGATATTTTCGATCAGGACCGACGTGCCAGCCCGATTGAGCGTGATCTTTGCTATGAAGCGGTCGTGAGCGTCGAAGGCCACGACGCAAGGGAAGCCATGAGCACGACATTCTCGGCAGCATTGACAGACAAAGAACGTCTCGCCCGCATCGGCAAATACGCGTTGCGGCGGTTTATCATGCCGGTCTGCGGCTTCGGCCTGTTCGTGTATTTCCTGCCGAAGACGGCGTTGCTTTACGCCATCTGCGGCGCCTACGACGTCAGCCGTAACTCCGGGCTGAGCGCAACGACGCTGCGGCGCTATTTCATCGGCAACGGCTTTTTCACCTGGGTCATGTCGCCCTTCAACAGCTTGCTCGATCTCTTGTCGCTGCCCCACGTCAACAAGGGAGTCTATCGGCTGGAGGATCTGCCACCCGCCTATCGGGACGAGGTGACGCGTTTGATCCAAGCGGCGAACGAATCGAATCTCGTCGCGCAAATGGAAGAGGCGTCAAAGCAGCATCCGCGCACGATGGCGTTCTTCCGCTGGTACGGCGTCGACCAGAACACGTTCTTGAACGCGCCGGCGCTGCATCAGCCGTGGAAATATATCGAGACCATCGGCATTTCGGTCTTCAATAAGAAGGTCTCCACCTCGAAGCATTTCGGCTACCTGCGGGCGTCGTTGCGGATTTTGTATAACCTCAACGACATGACTGACGACTCCGCTTATATCGTGGTCGGCGAAGAGACCAATTATTGGCGCGAGAACAAGCTCTTCATCTTCGACGACACGCTCTTGCATCAGTCGTTCAACGAAACCGATCAGACGCGCTATTGCCTGTTCGTCGATATGATCCGGCCAACGCCGTTTCCGGCCGTCATGCGCGCCGTCGTCTCAGCCGTGCGCCTGCTGACCCAGAGTTTCAAGTTCGTCTACTACCAGAATTGGAAGGTCATCGAGCGGCCGTGACATGATTGCCTTGCGGCTTGCGCCGGATGATTTGGGCACCTGAGCGGGCATGACCACGACAAGCAGCGCGGCGCCGCGATTGTGGCCGGCAAACGGCCTTGGCGCGCTTTTCGACATCGGCGCCGGCTCGCACCGGCGTGCTGTGGCCGTTCTCGTGCTCATTTCGCTAGTGCTGTTTCTGCCGGGCTTTTTCCAGATACCGCCGGTCGATCGCGACGAGGCCTATTTCGCGCAGGCCACCAAGCAGATGATCGAAACCGGCAATTATGTCGATATCCGCTATCAGGACGACGTTCGCTATCGCAAACCGGTCGGCATCTACTGGCTGCAAGCGGCGGTGGTGAAGACGGCCGAGATTTTCCGTTTTCCCGATGCGCGGACCACCATCTGGGTCTACCGCATCCCATCGCTCATCGGCGCCATCGGCGCGGTTCTGGCCACCTATTGGTGCGGGCTTGCCTTCGTCTCCCGGCGCGGCGCCATCCTGGCGGCGCTGATGATGGCGGCGTCGGCGCTGCTCGGCGGTGAAGCGCGGCTCGCCAAGACCGACGCCGTGCTCTTGTTCACCATCATCGCCGCCATGGGCGTGTTGGCGCGCGCTTATCTCTCGCCGCGCGAGGCCGGCAATGCGCGGCTCGGCTGGATATTGCCGGCGATCTTTTGGACCGCGCTCGCTGCCGGCATCCTGATCAAGGGGCCGGTCAATCTGATGATCGTCGGTCTCGCCGCGGTGACGCTGTCGATCTACGAGCGCTCCGGACGCTGGCTGTTGGCGCTGCGGCCGCTGTCCGGCTTGGCTTGGCTCGTTCTCATCGTGTTGCCGTGGTTCATCGCGATCTATATGCGCGTCGGCTACGCCTTCCTGGTCAATTCGGTCGGCCACGACATGCTCGGCAAGCTCGCCAGCGCGCAAGAGGCCCATGGCGCGCCGCCCGGGCTCTATGTCGTGTTGTTCTTTGCCACGTTCTATCCGGGGTCGATCCTCGCCGGATTGGCGGCGCCCGCGGTATGGACGGTGCGCCGCGAGCCGGCCGCGCGTTTTCTACTGGCTTGGCTGGTGCCGTCGTGGATCGTCTTCGAGTTGATCGTCACCAAGCTGCCGCATTACGTGCTGCCGCTTTATCCCGCCGTCGCCATCCTCATTGCCGGCGCGGTCGAATCGAACGTGTTGTCGCGGCGGCCTTGGCTCGTACGCGGCGCGGCGTGGTGGTTCATCGCACCGATCCTCATCGGCATCGGCGCGGTGACCTTCGCGATCATCGTCGCGCGCGATCCGGCGTTCCCGGCGTGGCCGTTTTTTGCCGTGGCCGCGATCTGCGGCCTGTTCGCATGGCTGCTGTATGAGGACGACGGCGCGGAACGCTCGTTGCTACGGGCAACGGCCGGCATGGTGATGCTGGCGATCGGTGTCTTTTCCATCATCATGCCGTGGCTGCGGCCGGTATTTCCCTCGGTAACGCTGGCCCGCGTGTTGCACGATTCCGGTTGCCGGCGTCCGCTCGCGGCGAGCGCCGGTTATGAGGAGCCCAGCCTGGTGTTTCTCGCCGGGACCGAGACCCGTCTGACCGATGCCGCGAGCGCCGCCGATTTCCTCAACGGCGGTGCGTGCCGCTTCGCCTTCATCGAGAGCCGCCAGGAGCGCGCCTTTGCGCTGCGTGCCGAAGCGCTCGGCCTGCAATACAGCCGTGGAACGCGCGTTGACGGCTACAACATCAGCACCGGTCGGCCGATCAGCATCGCGGTTTTCGCTTCCGCAGGCGCGCCGTGAATGGCGGCAAGGTCTTGGCCTCGTCGGCGCCGCGGCAAAACGTGCTGAGGAATTTTCGGCAATGGCTCTGCGTTCTCGTGCGTGCGCCGCGCGCGAGCGTGCCGCCGCCGTCCGCCGGCGCGATCGCGGCAGTCATCGTCATGCTGATCGCCTCGGCCGCTTGCATGTTCCTCATCGACACCGCGGCGAGCGCTTGGGCGCGCACCTTGCCGCAGTGGTTCGAGGACGTCTTCGAGCGGATTACCGATCTCGGCCTGGGCGGCTGGTTCCTGTTTCCCTTCGGATTCATTCTGCTTTGTCTCGCTGCCGTGACTTCGCCGCGGCTGACGCACCTGACGCAAGGCGTGCTGGCGATGCTCACGGTGCGGTTCGGGTTTCTGTTTCTGGCGATCGGCGTGCCGGGGCTGTTCGTCACCATCGTCAAGCGCCTGGTCGGCCGCGCGCGGCCCTATGTCGGCAGTCCCGACGACCCCTTCATCTATCGGCCGTTCGTCTGGGCGCCCGAATATGCCAGCATGCCGTCCGGCCATGCCACCACGGCGGCGTCGGCGGCGATCGCGATCGGCGCGCTGTGGCCGGCAAGCCGTACCGTGATGTGGTTTTACGCGCTCCTCATCATGTTCAGCCGCGTCGTCGTGCTGGCGCACCATCCGAGCGACGTCATTGCCGGCGCGCTGGTCGGTGCGCTGGGTGCGCTTTGGCTGCGGCGCGCCTTCGCGGCGCGCGGGCTGTTGTTTTCCGCGATCGATCTGCGGGCCTTTCCAGGGCCTTCGTTGCAGCGGGTCAAGACGGCGCTGCGCGAAGTTTGGCGCAAAAAGCCCGAAATTCCGGCGGGTTGAACCCGGTCGGGATGGGCTTTAGAAGCTTCCGGCATGGCTTCCAGCACAATGTCTTCCAGCACAATGCCGCAGAGCGACGGGCAAAATCCCGCGATATCGGTGGTCGTGCCGGTACGCAACGAGGCCGGCAATGTCGCGCCGCTGGTCGCCGAGATCGCCGCCGCCTTGCAGGGCCGCGCGTTCGAGATCGTTTATGTCGATGACGGCTCGCAGGACGGCACGGCCGACGAATTACGCGGCTTGATGGCGCAGCATCTGTGGCTGCGGCAGATCCGGCACGCGCACTCCTGCGGCCAATCGGCGGCGGTGCGCTCTGGCGTCGCCGCGGCGCGCGCGCCCATCGTCGTGACGCTTGACGGCGACGGCCAGAACGATCCGGCTTACATACCGGCGCTGATTGCCGCGCTCGAGGCGAGCGCGCCACGGCTCGGCCTCGTCGCCGGCCAGCGGACGGGGCGCAAGAGCACCGGCTTCAAACGGTTGCAGTCGCGCATCGCCAATGGCGTGCGCAGTGCGGTACTGAAAGACGGCACGCGCGACACCGGCTGCGGCCTAAAGGCGTTCCCGCGCGACGTGTTCCTAGGCCTGCCGTATTTCGACGGCCTGCATCGCTTTCTGCCGGCCCTGGTCCGGCGCGACGGATTCGATATCGGCTACGTTGACGTCGTCGACCGGCCGCGCCGGCACGGCACGTCGAATTACGGTTTCTTCGACCGGCTGTGGATCGGCATTCTCGATCTCGCCGGCGTGTGGTGGCTCATCCGGCGCAAAAAGCGCGTTCCGCAATCCGAGGAGATAACCCTTGCTCGTTGATCTGTCGCGCGCAGTCGGCGCCTACTTGCAAGACGTTTTCATCACCAAGCTCGATTGGTGGGTGTTTTTGGGTTTTGCCGCCCAGGGCCTGTTCACCATGCGCTTCCTGGTGCAATGGATCGCCTCGGAGCGCGCCGGCCGCAGCGTCATTCCGCTGTGGTTCTGGATTTTCTCGATTGCCGGTGGCCTCTTGCTTTTGGTCTATGCGCTGTACCGTAAGGATCCTGTCTTCATCGCTGGCCAGGCATTTGGCGTTTTCGTCTATGTGCGCAATCTCCATTTCGTCTTGCGCGAGCGCAAAACGGCGGCGGTGTGAGCGGGGAAGAACGGCCGTCTTTACCGGAGTCGTTCATGCCGGCGTCTCTCGGCTGCCACAAAGTTCGCCCATTACGCCATTACCTCGGCCATGGACATTTTCGTCAACCCCTTGACCTTGCAGCGCGATCGTTCTCAGATGGCTTCGAGCGGGGAATTGCCATAAGTGTCCGGCTGCGGGGCCGAACGCCAAGCCACTTGAAGCCGCTTAAAGTCACTTAAAGCCCAACTTTTCGCGCCACCCATGCTGAAAGGCCTGATCATGAAACGTTTAGCTACGGCGTTCGCCATTGCAACGGTGCTTGCGTTCGGCATGCAGGTGGCAGGCGCGCAGACGCTCAAAGCGGTCAAGGACCGCGGCCAGCTCCAGTGCGGCGCGAACGGCTCATTGGCCGGCTTCGGCATACCCGATCCACAAGGCAACTGGACCGGCTTTGACGTCGATTTCTGCCGCGCCATCGCGGCGGCGATCTTCAACGACCCGACCAAGGTCAAGTTCGTGGTGCTCACCGCCGCCAATCGCATCACGGCGCTGCAATCGGGCGAAATCGACGTGCTCGCCCGCAACACCACCTGGACCATGTCGCGCGACACTTCGCTCGGCATCGATTTCGCCGCGGTCAATTATTACGACGGTCAAGGCTTCATGGTTCGCAAGGTCTTGAAGGTGAGTTCGGCGCTCGAGCTCAACGACGCTTCGGTCTGCGTGCAGCAGGGCACCACCACGGAGCTCAATCTCGCGGATTATTTTCGCACCAACCACATGTCGCTGAAAACCGTGACGTTTGCCACGGTGGACGAGGCGGTCAAGGCCTACGATGCCGGCCGCTGCGATGCCTACACCACCGACTCTTCGGGGCTTTACGGCACGCGGGTGCTGCTCGCCGATCCGTCCGCCAACATCGTGCTGCCGGAGATCATCTCCAAGGAGCCGCTCTCACCAGCGGTCCGCCAAGGCGACGACGCCTGGGAAGACGTCGTGCGCTGGACCCACCATGCGATGCTCGACGCCGAGGAGCTTGGCGTCAACAAAAACAACGTCGACGATCAGAAGAATTCGACCAATCCGGAAATCCGCCGCCTGCTCGGCCTCGAAGGCCAGTTCGGTGAAGGCATGGGGCTGACCAACGACTGGGCCTATCGCATCATCAAGGCGGTCGGCAATTACGGCGAAGTTTTTGAGCGCAATGTCGGCCAGGGCTCGTCGCTGAAGATCGCGCGCGGGCTCAACGCGCTGTGGACCAAGGGCGGCCTGCAATACGGTCTGCCCGTTCGCTGAGGGTCACGTCGCTTGACCGTCCGTTGCCGCCGCCACGGGCCGGCCGATGGTTGATATTGCGCGACTATCGCCGCGCTTGACGCGCGGCCTCTCCAATCTGGCGCTGCAGGCGGCGCTGATCGTCGTCGTCGTCGGTCTCGCCGTCGCCGCCGCCCATAACGCCGCGCAAAACCTGGCGCACGCCAATATCGCCCATGGCTTCGGTTTCTGGAACAATACCGCCGGCTTCGACATCAGCCAGACGCTGATCGACTATTCGTCAAGCACGTCGACGTTCGGCCGGGCGTTCTGGGTCGGCTTGCTGAACACCTTGCTTGTGTCCGCAATCGGCGTCGTGCTGGCGACAATTCTCGGGTTCATCATCGGCATCGCGCGGCTGTCGCGCAATTGGTTGATCTCGCGACTGGCCGGCGGTTACGTGGAACTGATCCGCAACGTACCGTTATTGCTGCAGATCATGTTCTGGTACAATTCGGTGCTTAAAGCGCTGCCGCAATTGCGCGGCAGCGTCGCGCTGCCATTCGGCGGCTTCCTCAACAATCGCGGGCTGTTCTTGCCGCGGCCGGAATTCGGAGCGCGTTTCGACGCCGTCGTGATCGCGCTTTCACTCGGCATCGCCATCACGATCGCTCTGTACGTGTGGGCGGGCCGCCGCCAGGAGCGCACCGGGGTGCGGCCGCGCATTCTTTGGCCGGCGCTGGCCATTATCGTCGGCTTGCCGGTCGTTGCCTTCGTCGTCTTCGATTTCCCGCTGTCTTTCAGGAATCCCGATTTGGGCCGCTTCAACGTGCGCGGCGGACTGGAGATCCTGCCGGAATTTGCAGCGCTCCTGATTGCGCTTTCGACCTATACGGCGGCCTTCATCGCCGAGGTGGTGCGCGCCGGGGTATTGGCCGTGCCCACCGGTCAGACGGAAGCGGCCCAAGCGCTCGGCTTGCGTTCAGGAACGGTGCTGCGCCTGGTCGTGGTGCCGCAGGCAATGCGGGTCATCATTCCGCCGCTGACGAGCCAATACCTCAATCTGATCAAGAACTCCTCGCTCGCCGTCGCCATCGGCTATCCCGATCTTTTCCAGGTCTTCGCCGGCAGCGTGCTCAACATCACCGGCCAAGCCGTCGAGGTGGTTGCCATTACGATGGCGGTCTACCTCGCCATCAGTCTTGCGACGTCGCTCTTGATGAATGTTTATGCGCGCGCCGTCACGGTCGTGGAGCGCTGACCGCGATGGCCGCGATCTCCGATATGTCACTCCAGTATCTGCGCCAGTCCCCGGCGGAGCGGCTGCCGCCGCCGCCGCGACGGGCCGGTGCGATCGGCTGGTTGCGGGCCAGGCTTTTCGCCTCGCCGGCCGACATCGCGCTCACCGTGTTCTGCCTGTGTCTGATCGCCTGGCTTGTGCCGCCGCTGGTGCGCTTCGTGCTGATCGACGCGGTATGGTCCGGAGCCGACCGCACTGCCTGTCTCGCCTCGCCGGCGCTACCACACCCGGGCGCCTGCTGGGCATTCGTGCACGAGTGGTTTTACTATTTTATCTATGGCTCATATCCGCTCGATCAACGCTGGCGGGTCGATCTGTTCTTCCTGGCGCTGGCGTTCGGCATCGTCTGGCTGTTGTGGCTGAATGCGCCGCGCCGCGATATCGGGGCGCTGTATTTTTTCGTCGCGCTGCCGATGCTGTCACTGATCTCGCTGAGCGGCTTTCCGCTGATCGGGCTTGCGAGCGTGCCGACCAACCTGTGGGGCGGCATTCTGGTGACCATCGTGGTCTCGGCCATCGGCATGGTGTTTTCGCTACCGCTCGGCATCCTGCTGGCTTTGGGACGCCGCTCACACATTCCCGTGGTCCGTTGGTTTTCGGTGATGTTCATAGAATTCGTCCGCGGCGTGCCGCTGATCACCGTGCTGTTCATGGCGAGCGTCATGCTGCCGTTGTTCGTTCCCGAACGCTTTGCTCCGGACAAGCTGGTTCGCGCGCTGATCGGCGTCGCCATGTTCGCTTCGGCCTATATGGCGGAGGTGGTGCGCGGCGGCCTCGAAGCGGTGCCGCGCGGCCAGTACGAGGCGGGAAGGGCGCTCGGTCTGCCATACTGGCGCATGATGGCGCTGATCATTCTGCCACAGGCGCTGCGCGTGACGTTACCGAACATCGTCAATACCTTCATCGGCCTGTTCAAGGATACGACTCTCGTCTTCATCGTCGGCATTTCCGATTTCCTGCGCACGATCGAGACGGCGAGCGCCGATCCGAAATGGGCCACGCTGAACACCAGCGTTACCGGCGCCGTCTTCTCGGCCCTGTTCTATTTCACCTGCTGTTACTCCATGTCGCGCTATGCGCGGCGGGTCGAAGTGCGGCTCGAGCGCCAGTCGGCGCCGAAGGCAGCGCGATGACGTCGCGTCCCGAAAATCCAGAGCCCGCGCGCGCCGAGACGGCGGTTGAAATCATCGGCCTCAATAAATGGTACGGCGAGTTCCATGTCTTGCGCGACATCAATCTGCATGTCACGCGCGGCGAACGGATCGTGATTTGCGGCCCGTCCGGCGGCGGCAAGTCGACGTTGCTCCGCTGCATCAACCGGCTTGAGGACTGGCAAAGCGGACGCGTCGTCGTCGACGGCATCGAGCTGACCGACGATCCCCGGCAGATCGTCGCGGTGCGCCGCGACGTCGGCATGGTATTTCAGCAATTCAACCTGTTCCCGCATCTCACCGTGCTGGAGAACTGCACGTTGGCGCCGATCTGGGTGCGGCGGATGCCGAAACAAGACGCCGAGGCGCTGGCCATGAAATTCCTGGAGCGGGTCAAAATTCCCGACCAGGCGCAAAAATATCCGGCGCGGCTGTCCGGCGGCCAGCAGCAGCGCGTGGCGATCGCACGCGCGCTGTGCATGAATCCCAACATCATGCTGTTCGACGAGCCGACCTCCTCGCTCGATCCGGAGATGGTCAAGGAGGTGCTCGACACCATGGTCGAACTCGCTTCCGACGGCATCACCATGCTGGTGGTCTCCCACGAGATGGGTTTTGCCCGGCAGGTTGCCGACCGCGTCATTTTCATGGACGACGGACAGATCGTGGAGATCAACGATCCGGAAGGCTTTTTCGATTCCCCCCGGCACGAGCGGACACGGCTGTTTCTCCAGCAGATTCTGCGCTGACCGGTGCAAGAATTCAAAACGTCAGGGCCGAAATCAGGGTAAAATATAGCCAAAGCGCGCCGTCGCAACCAATGCGGAGATATGCGAATGAAGTGGCTTTTTATGGTGGCCGTGCTGGTTGTTATGTCAATTCATCCAGCACACGCCACAGATTTGAGCTGCGTTAGCACCACGTTCAATGCACTTTCTCCCAACGACAAAGTTTGCGTCAGCGTCTTCGAAGATCCGCAAGTGCCCGGCATCGTGTGCCACATTTCGCAGGCTAGAAAGGGAGGGTGGGGCCAACCGTTCGGTCTGAACGAAGATCCGTCCAATTTTTCGGTCTCGTGCAGGCAAAACGGTCCAATCGACGTCGATCTGTCAAAGCTCGGTGACAACGAAGAAGTGTTCAGTCAGAAAACGAGCATTTTTTTCAAGACGACTCGTATTTATCGCATGGTGGATAAACCTCGGAACACGCTCGTCTACCTCGCCATCAGCACGAAGATCGTCAATGGTTCACCGTCGAACGCGATCAGCACCGTCCCGATCATGCCGTGGCCAACGCGATAGCCATTGCCTCAGGTGTTGACGGCGCTCCGTAATTCTCCCGTCGCCCTCGCGCGGCGGTCTGTTCGGGCGGAATCCAATACTTAGTCTATACTTTGTGACTTAAGCTTTTGTCGAAGATTACGAAGCTGTAATCCGGAGATCATTTCATCCTGTCCGAAGTTTAACTTGCTTCGGCGCGAAACCGGCTCATCATCTTCGCACCAAAACATCTGTGGAGGATGACATGCTCAAGCCCGTAATTGCCGCGACGGCAATGCTTGCCATCGCCGGCTCGACCTTCGTCTACGCGCAACAGGGCGGCTATCGCGGCTTCCGCGACGGCGGCCCGCGCTTCGAACACCGCCATCGGCTCAGCGCCGACGATGTATCTGCGTTCGCCGACGCGCGCATCGCCGCGCTCAAGGCCGGACTCGAACTGACTTCGGACCAGACGAAGAACTGGCCGGCATTCGAGGCGGCGCTGCGCAACATGGTGCAGTTGCGCATCGATCGCATCAAAGCCCGCCAGGCGGCGCAGCAGCAAGGCCAGGCTCAGACGCCTGCGTCACCGTTCGACCGGATGGCGAAGCGCGCCGACGCCATGAGCAAGCGCAGCGTCGCGCTCAAGCAGATCGCCGACGCCGGCGCGCCGCTCTATCAAAGCCTCAACGACGCCCAGAAAGCCCGCTTCACCATGCTGGCGCGAATCCTGCGGCCGCATCAGCACGGCAACAACGGCGGCGAGCGGCGCGAAGGCCGCAATTTCGATCGCGACGGTCGCGGCCAGGGTAGTCATGGCTGGGGCGGTCGCCGGTTCGGCGAGAACGGTCCGGGTTTTGGCCAAGGCGGCCAAGGCGGCCAGGATGGCCAAGACGGCGGCCAAGACGGCCGCGGCTGGCGTCACGGTCACATGCACAACCTGATGAACAACGACAGCGATCAGGACTCGCAACTGTAATTCTAAGCGTGATTCCCGGCGACCGCTGAATTTCGCCTCCCCCGCAGCGGGCGCCAAAACGAGAGCCGCAGGACACGAGTCCTGCGGCTTTTGCGTTTGCGCGGCGCCGCCTGGATTGCTTCGTCGCTTTGCTCCTCGCAATGACGGTGAGGGGAGTACTACCGCGCCAGCGGCCCGTCGGCCTTCTTCCAGGCATCGATGCCGCCCTGGATGTGGCAGGCGGTCTTCAAACCGGCATCCTGCGCCGCCTGCACCGCCATGGCCGAGCGCTCACCGAAGGCGCAGTAGAACACGATGCGCTTGCCGGTCGCGGCGGCGAGCTCTTGGAGCATGCCGCCGGCGCAAATATGTTCCGGCAGCGCCGGGTAGGGCGCATGCAGCGAGCCCGGGATGATGCCGTGTTTTTCGCGCTCGCTTTTCTCGCGCAGATCGACGATGGCGACGTCGGGGCGGCCGCGCAGCGCGATCGCGTCCGCAGCCGACAGCGCCCAGCCTTTTTTCGCAACTTCATCCTGGTGCAGGCCGACATGCATGTTGGCCGGCACCGCCACGTCCATCATCTTCGGATTGGGCAGCTTCAGATTGTTCATCAGCTCGACATATTCGTCGATCGATTTCACCTTGAGCCGGGGATTGAACTCTTTCTCCTCGCCGATGGTCGAGACCGTGTCGCCTTTGTAGTCGTGGGCCGGATAGACCATGGTCTCGTCGGGCAACTTGAGCAGCTTGTTGAACAGCGATTCGTATTGCGCGCGCGGGTCGCCGTTCTGGAAGTCGGTGCGGCCGGTGCCGCGGATGAGAAGCGTATCACCGGTGAACACGCGGTCGGCCCACAGGAACGAATAGGAATCGTCGGTGTGGCCGGGCGTGTACAGCACGTCGAGGCGCAGGCCCTCGATCTCGATGCGATCGCCTTCGGCAACCCGCATGGAGACGACGTCGGCATGGGTGTGCTCGCCCATCACGGTGATGCAATGGGTGCGGTCGCGCAGCGCACCGAGGCCGGTGACATGGTCGGCGTGCAGATGGGTGTCGACCGCCTTGACCAGCTTGAGATCGAGCTCGCGGACCAACTGCAAATAGCGGTCGACCCGCTCCAGCACCGGATCGATGATCAGCGCCTCGCCACCATGCCGGCTGGCAATGAGATATGTGTAGGTGCCCGAGGTGGCGTCGAACAGCTGGCGGAAGATCATGGGCGATTCCTCCTACGCATTTACCCTATGCTAGAATGAAAGCATGCGCGAGGTGGCCGGATATGAAAAAAATCTCTCTCGACGAGAAATTCGCTCTATTCGACGAGCAATGGCGGCGGCAGGGGCAAGGTTTCCGCCGATATGACTGAGCGTTCCGATCCGGCCAGCCGCGGATACGCGATCTGCACGTCCGGACGCAGCGGCAGCAACCTATTGTGCCAGTATTTGTCGAGCACCGGCGTGTTGGGCAACCCGCTGGAATATTTCAACGGCAACGGGCGGCGGCGGCTTGGACACCCCGCATATCCCGATGATCCATCACGGCAGATCGGTTGGATTTTGACCGAGGGCGCGACGCCGAACGGCATTTATGGGTTGAAGGTTTTTCCGGCGCAGGTCGAGTCGATTGAAAAATCCATCCGCTGGACCGAACTATTGCCGAACTTGAGGTTCGTTCTGCTCAAGCGGCACGATATTCTCGGCCAAGCGCTTTCCGCCGTTCGTGCCATGCAAACCGATCAATGGCGCTCGTCGATGCTGGCGCGAGGTCCCGCCATGTACGACGGCGCGCAGATCTACGAGCGGCTCCAGATCGCGGCGCGCGATTATGCGTGGTGGGATATTTTCTTTGCCCGCAAGGCCGTCGCGCCGACAATCATCGTTTACGAGGACTTGCTGGCCGATCCGCAATCGGCGGTGGATCAAATCGCGGATTTCTTTGGCTTGCGCGGACAGGCGCGCGCGGCAGGCGAGCGCATCGATCTTGCGATGCAACGCGATGCGGCAACGGAAGAGTGGCGGGCGCGGTTTCTCGATGAATATCGCGGCCGCAATGAACTCGGCTTACTTTGAAGGCGAGGCCCTTCAAACCGAAAGATTGCGGTAACCCGCATAATTGGTTTTGACGACCTGCGCCGGATTGCCGGCCACGAGGCAATGGTCGGCCACGGCTTCGCGCACCACGGCGCCGGCGCTGACGACGGCGTTACGGCCAATTTCGACCGCCGGCAAAATGACCGCGCCGGCGCCGATCACCGTGCCGCGGCCGATGCGCACCATGCCGGCGATGGTGGCACCCGGACCAATCGAGACGAAATTGGCGATCTCGACGTGATGGCCGACGCTGGCGCTGCGATTGATGAAGGCGAACGCGCCGACGGTCGTTGCGCCGCCGATCACAACGCCGGCGTTGATATAAGTTCCTTCGCCGAGGCTTGTGGACCGGGCCACGGTGGACGTCGGATCGACGATGGTGGCTGCGTTGCGAAAGCCGCGCGCGGCGGCGTCGCGGGACGCCGCCAGGCGGTATCCCGGCGTAAAGATCGGAATGAGATAAGGCGACGATGCGATCTCGGGCGTGATGTCGCTCGCGGCTATGACCAGTTCGCGCGCCAACGCGTAGTCTTTGCCCTCGACGTTGCGCACGATGGCCCGGATAGCCACGCCGAGCCGGGCGCAAGTCTCCTCGACGTCGACAATCATCGACGCGGTGCTGCCGAACAGGACGATTGCCATCAAAAATTTCCTCAAGTGTCAGAGCAATATTGCACGAGGCGCTACCGATAATGCTCCAGTTGGCGTTCGACGCGCACTATATCTTCGCCGCTGATGGCTATTTCGTCACGCGGTTCCGCGTCGAGAACTTTTCGGCGCCAGATATAGCGCCGATCGCCAGCGGACGAGTGATGAACGACGTCGCCTCGCGCCGGCTCCTGCCAGCCGGGCGCGGGCTCGGGTAGGATCGGCGGCAACGCGTCACCGAGCAAGAGCTGGACGGCATGATTGATCACGCCGGTATTCACTTCGCGTCCCAAATATGCGGCGTAGGCCAAATCGAGCAGTTGCTCGAGTGGCGCGCTCGGCGGGATCTCGATGCCGTTGCGGCGAATGAATGCGGCGATGCCGTCGCGGAACAGGATGTAATTGCCGAAGAACTCCTGGGCGTCGCGAAGAAAGAAGAAGAACGGATGGCTCTGATGAATGGCCGCATGGGACTTGACCGGACCGTGCAACGCGTAGACGGAGCGTAGCCGCGCGACCTTGCCTTGCAGGATCGCCGTGCTCAAGGCCGTGAGTTCGCGAAAAACCACCACTTGCATGGCGCATGCCGCCGTCACTGCGGAGCGGAAGATGCCGGTGCGAAAGACGCCCCAATAGAACGATTGGTAGCGCCGCAACAGGTTATAGAGCCGCCACAGCGGCTGTTCGTCGACGATCGAAGGGGTGAAACCGAGCATCTGATGCATGTCGATGGTGCCGACATGGGGACTAAAATGGAGACTAAAGCCGATGAAATAGCCATGGGCGACGGCGAAGTCCGGATGGCCCTCCAGGAAAGCAATGGCGTCGGCAATCGCCAGCGGCAGCACAATATCGTCGTCCGGGATCAGGACGACGTAAGGCGTTGCAACGTCCGCCACGGCAGCCGCGAGCTTGTCCGCCATCCGGTACTCGGGTCCGAAATGCCGGAACTCGGCAATGCCCGAAGCGGCGCGGCGGACCGCTTCGGAATTTTCAGGCTCGCTCGCATCCAGCACGATGATGCGGTGAGCAAATGCGTTGCCGTGCAGAAAGCGCAGCTGGCGCGCGCATTCGTCCGGCCGGTTCCTGGTTGGGATGAGAGCCGTCAGCGGGGTTCGCGACAAAAGGGCTGTCACATCACGCCGCCGCGCGGACTACGGCGGATTGCAGCGCAGCTACGATCTCTTCCATCTCCGCGTCGGACAGATTGGTATGGAACGGCAGCGCCAGGATCGACGCCGCGACCCGCTCAGCGACCGGAAAATCGCCCGGCTTGAAGCCAAAACGTTTCCGATAATACGGCTCCAGATGGATCGGGGTGAAATAGACGCGTGACGGTATCCCGCGACTTTCGAGCTGCTCCATCACCCGGTCGCGGTCGATGTGCGGATCGAGGTGAATGACGAAAACGAACCAGCTCATGCGCGTGGTCGATGAAACGGCGCCTTTGACTGTAACGCCTGGCACGCGGCGCAATAATTCGGCGTATTTGACGGCGACGGCCTGGCGCCGCGCCAGCATGCGATCGAGCCGCTTGAGCTGCGCCACGCCAAGCGCCGCGCTCATCTCGTCGAGGCGGTAATTGTAGCCGAGGCGGTCGCTGGAATATCCCGTGCCGCCGTCGCTGCGGCCTTGATTGCGCAGGCTTTGCATGAGCTCGGCCCAGTGCGGATCGTCGGTGGTGATGACCGCGCCTTCGCCGAGCGTCATCGCCTTGTTCGGGTAAAACGAGAACACCGCCGCCTTGCCGAAGGTGCCGACCTTGCGCCCTTTGTACGCGGCGCCCACGGCCTCGCAGGCATCCTCGATCAGCGTGAGATTGCGGTCGCTGCAAACGACTTGCAGTTCGTCCATGGCGCAAGGCTGGCCGAAGACGTGTACCGGAAGCATGGCGCGGGTTCGCCCGGTGACCGCGCGCGCGACCAGCGCCGGATCGAGATTGAGCGAAGCCTCGTCGATGTCGACGAACACCGGTGTCGCCCTTTCATAGAGAATGCAATTGGCCGAGGCGATGAAGCTGAATGGCGTGGTGATGACTTCGTCGCCTTCGGCAATGCCGGCGGCGCGCATGCACAGATGCAGGCCCGACGTGCCATTGGTGACAGCCACGGCGTATTTGGTGCCGATGTAATCGGCAAAGTCGCGTTCCAGCTCTTTGACGAATGGACCGATGCTCAGCCGGTTGCTGCGCAGCACGCGCGTCACCAGCTCGACATCTTCGGCCTGGATGTCGGGCGAGGAGAGCTGGACGCGATGGTGCGGCGTGGATTTCATCGGCAAGTTGCACAACGGCCATGGTTGGATCGCATGGCCGCAGTGTAGGGGGCTTTGGCGATTCCGCCAACGAAGACGAATCCTTCGTGGTGTGGACGGGCGAGTTCCGGGTAAAATTTCAGGGTCGCGTGGTGATACTCGGGCTCGGCGAATGCGTCGGCGTGCAGCGCGGTACCGAGGATTGCACTTGTGCCGACGAGGAAGGCTGTATTCTATGCTTCGAGCCGGCGGATATGCTGAAAACCGGCAATGTCCACGATGCGGCGTATGCGGCGCCGACGGCTGTTGCATTTTAGGGCGTGGATAGGCTCCCATGCACGAATCGCCGCCAATGGATCATGGCGGTCCGGTAGACCGGCCGTTCGAGGCGTTTCCTCCTTCAGCGATCCAAGGATCGATCATCGACCGCTTCGCGGCGACGGCGCGGAAGTTTTCGTCGCGCGTCGCGATCAGCGATCGCACTCGTCAGCTTACTTACGCCGAGCTTGCCATCCTGGTCGATCGAATCGCCGCAGCGACTGTTGCCGCGGTGGCGGGCCGCCTGGGGCCGGTCGCCATCCTGCTTCCAAACGAGATCAATTTTCCGGTAGCCATGCTCGGCGTCCTCGCCAGCGGCCGCGGCTTCGTGCCGCTCGACGCTGGCCATCCGGACGAACGAAATCGGTTGATCGCGGCACGATCCGGCGCCGCTGCCGTGGTCTCTGCCGGCGCTCTCGCGGACCGCGTGCGTGCGCTATTTCCGCGCGATCTGCCGGTGGTCGATATTGACACGGTCGGCGACGTTACTGGCCCCAAACCGGGGGCTCGACCCGCGGCGGACGATCTCGCCTTCATCGTTTACACGTCCGGCTCGACCGGGACGCCGAAAGGCGCCTATCACAACCACCGCAATCTGCTCCACGACGTGATGCAGCAGACCAATACGCTGCACCTGGATCACATGGACCGGGTCGCGCTGCAGTATTCGCCAACCGTCATCGGCGCGATCCGCGAGATCATGATGACGCTCCTGAACGGAGCGACGTTGTATATTCTGCCGCCGCGGGACCTGCAGCCGGACGGCCTGGTGCGCGCAATCGAGGAGCACGGCATCACCATCTGCCGCCTGGTGCCGACGCTGCTTCGCCGCATCGCCGAGGTGCTGCGCCCGGATCAACGGCTCGGCAGCGTGCGCGTCATGGGGCTCGGGTCGCAACGCGTGGATTGGAGCGACTTCGATGTGTTCCGGCGCTGCTGTTCCCCGGAAGCTTTCCTTATCGTGGGCATCGGCGCCACCGAATGCGGAGGAAATTTCTGCCACTGGTTCGTCGATGAGCGGCTACGGACAGCGCGCGGCCGTCTGCCGATCGGACGGATATTGCCGGATGCGAGCGTGACGATTGCCGACGAGGATGGCCGCGCGGTCGCGCAGGGTGAGATCGGCGAGTTTGTCGTGGCGAGCCGCTACATCGCGCTCGGCTATTGGGGCGATCCCGACCTCACCGCCAGAACATTCAAGGTCGATCCAGCCGATTCCAGCATCCGCATCTTCCGGACTGGAGATATGGGACGGAAGCGGCCGGACGGATTGCTCGAATTCGTGGGACGCAACGACCAGCAGATCAAGCTGCGCGGCCATCGTATCGAGCTCGGCGAGATCGAGTTCGTTCTCGCCGGATGCGACGGCGTGGCGGACGCCGCCGTCGTGGTACGCCGCGACGAGGCCGGTCTCCCGCGATCGCTGATCGCCTACGTGGAGCTAAATCCGGGCATTGAATTGCAGCCGCGCGATCTGAAATCGATGCTGTGGAATCGCCTGCCGCAATACATGATTCCTGCGACCATCAATATAATCGACCCGTTGCCGCGGCTGCCAAACCTGAAGATCGACCGTACGCGGCTGACGCAGATCGACGCTGCCCGCGTGACGCAATTGGTGGTTCCAATCGACGACCCACTGATCGCCGAGCTGGTCGGAATATTCGAGGCCGTGCTCGGCGACGTCAGGGCCACGCCCGACGACAATATATCGTCTCTGGGCGGTGACTCGCTGCAGGCTGTCAAAGTGGTACTTGAATTAGAGTCTCGTTTTGGAATCGCCATCCCCGTTGGCGTCTTTGAATCGACCCAGAGCATCCGGGAATTGGCGGAGTGGATCGCAGTACAAAAAGCGCCGCATCGATGCTATGGTTCGGCTTCCGATTGACGCGACGGCATTCGGTATTCTGGATAGTAGAGCGATCAACGTGTCGGCCTTCCATGAACCCGATACCGTTCTTGAACCAGCCAGGAACGGCACGGACGCACCCGTACGACTTGAAATCGCGCTGGTGCGCGAATTGGAAGTTGCGTATGCGTCCGGCACGGCGGTTGCGGTCGTCGAGCACGCCTTACCCTATCAATGGGCCAACGCCTGCCATGATTTGTTTGAGGCGGGTCGGCTCGATGTCCTCGAATTTGCTGTTCGCTATCTGCACGCGATCTATCCCGACCTGACATATCTGGCGACTTTGCGCGCATTATTTGACGCCATCCCGCGCCATCTGCCGCCGCCACTCGATTTTTGCGAAGACCCGACGGCTGAGATTCAGGTCGTCCGGCGACCGGATTGCGACAAAGTGCTGCTGTGCTTCTGCGCCTGCCACGGCACCCTCGGTCTACCTGTCAATCTCATTCACCAGTGGCTTGGCCGGTGTCCAGCAAGTCTCGTGTATATCAAGGATTTGCGTAATCTTTGGGGAGGGTGCGGATTTCCGACACTCGGTCCCGATCGGGCTTCCGCAGTCGCGGCGCTCCGGCGCATCGCGGATCAAGTTGGCGGCAGACGGATCTACACGCTCGGCGTATCTCACGGCGGTTATGCGGCGCTGTACTATGGGCTGGAGCTTGAGGCGGTCGCCGTGCTGAATGTGGCAGGAGCGACCGATTTGACGCCCGACTTCGTCGAAAGTCTTGGGCCAATCCATCAGGAATATCTAAATCTCCGCGAGCTTGCGCCCGAGTACACCGTGAATTTGCGGGATTCGTACGCGTCGGCGCCGCACAAGCCGCATGTTTTGCTCGCCTACAGTGCGGGACATCCGCGTGATCGCCGTCAAGCCGAACGGATTGCCGGGTTTCCGGATGTGGAGCTCGTGGCGGTGGACCATGCCCAGCACAATGTTATCGATCCGCTGATCCGGAACCGGGAATTCATGCCACTGCTGCAGCGCCTGCTGTCGATCGGGACAGCCTGATGCGAAAGCTGCCGCGCGGGCTCACTTGGCAACCGTTGACCGCACTATCTCAGCCACGATGACAATCACGCGTCGCCGATTCCTCCAGCTCGCCGCCGTGCCTGCCTTTTCGCAACGCGCGGCTGCGCTGGACTATCCGACCAGGCCGGTGCACTTCGTCGTGTCCGCTGCGGCAGGCAACACCACCGACATCGTCGCGCGCCTGATCGGGCAAAGGCTGTCGGAGCGGCTCGGCCAACCTTTCGTCATCGAGAACCGGCCAGGCGCGGGCAGCAATATCGGGACCGAGACGGTCGTGCGGGCGCGAGCCGACGGCTACACGATTTTGCTGATCAGCATGGGCAACCTGATCAACGCGACGCTCTACGAAAAGCTTCCTTTTAACTTCATAAGGGACATTGCGCCGGTCGCGAGCATCATGCGCTCGCCGAACGTCATGGAGATCAATCCGTCGCTCCCGGTCAAGACGGTCCCCGACTTCATCGCCTACGCTAAGGAGCATCCGGGCAGCATCAATTTTGCATCGCCCGGAATTGGTACCTCGCCTCATATAACCGGTGAGATGTTCAAGCAGATGGCTGGTATCAATATGATTCACGTGCCCTATCGCGGCACCGCGTCCGCACTTGCCGACCTCATGAGCGGGCAAGTGCAGGTCATGTTCGACAATCTGCCTTCGTCGATCGGATTCATTCGGGCCGGGCAGTTGCGCGCATTGGCCGTGACCACGGTGGCGCGCTGGCCGGGGTTGCCGAACGTACCGGCTATCGGTGAGTTCGTGCCCGGTTACGAAGCCTCCGTGACCGCAGGCGTCGGGGTGCCGAAGGACACGCCGGCCGAGATCGTGGCTACGTTGAACCGGGAGATCAATGCCGCTCTCGCCGATGCCGATATCCGGTCGCGGCTTGCCGACTTGGGGAGCGAGCCGTTCGCGCAGACGCCCAATGAATACGGCGACTTCATTGTGCGAGAAACCGATAAGTGGGCCAAGGCGGTCAAGTTTTCAGGTGCCAGGCCCGAGTAGCACCAACCGGAATGATGCGAAGAGGACGGTCCAGCTCTTCGCTGCCTAGGATTCCTCATAGATCATCTTGCGCGTCATGCCGCCGTCGACGACGAAATTGGCGCCGGTGACGAAGCCGGAGCGCTTGGCGTCGACGAGCCAGGCGACGATCTCGGCGATATCCTGCGGCTTGCCGACGCGGCCCACGGGGTGCTGCGCGTGATCCTTGCGGCGCAGCGCGCCGTAATTGGTGGTTGCGATCCAGCCGGGGCTGACGCAATTGACGCGCACATCCGGCCCGAGGCTGATGGCGAGCGCGTGGCTGAGCGCGACCAGCCCGCCTTTCGAGGCCGCATAGGATTCCGTGTTCGGTTCCGACATCAGCGCCCGGGTCGAGGCGATGAGGACGATTGCGCCGCGCGCCTTGCGCAAAAACCGCTCGGCGGCGCGCGCCAGCAGGAATGCCGCGGTCAGGTTGGTGTCGATGACGCGCTGCCATTCGGCGAGCGTCAGCCGGCGCAGCGGTTTGCGGATCATGATGCCGGCGTTGGAGACCACGACATCGAGCCGGCCGAAGTTTTTGGCGAGCATTTTTATCGCGCGGGAAACCGTTTCTTGTTCGCAGACATCGCCTTCGACCAGAACAACATTGCGGGTGCGTGGCGGAAAAGCGCGCTTCAATCCGCTGCCGGGCTTGTCGATGATACCGACGCGCCAGCCGTTGGCGAGCAGATGATGCGTGATGGCGCGGCCGATGCCGTTGGCCCCACCGGTCACCAGCGCGACGGGTTTCGTTGTCGCCATGGCAGCAGTCTCGAAAACTCAATCGTGCTCGACGGGAGTGTCGGGCCGCGAACCCCATTCCGTCCACGAGCCGTCGTAGAGGCCTTTTGCGGTGGTCCCGATCGATTCCAGCGCGAAGGTCAGGATCGCAGCCGTCATGCCGGAGCCGCACGAGGTGATGATCGGTCTGCCAAGATAGACGCCGGCATCGGTGAAGGTTTTGGCGATGCGCTCGCGCGACACCAGCGTGCCGTTCTCGACCAACTGGTCGAACGGCACGTTGAAGGCACCCGGCATGTGGCCGGAACGCAGTCCAGGCCGCGGCTCAGGCGCTTGGCCTTTGAACCGCGCCGCGGAACGAGCATCGACGATCTGTACGCTGCTGTCGGCGACCGCCATGCGCACATCGCCAAGGGTGGCTACGGCGCCGACATTCATCTGCGCATTGAACGGGCGTGGCGGCCGTTTGCTGTCGCCGGCCTCCAGCGGCCTATTCTCGGCTTTCCATTTCGGCAAGCCGCCGTCGAGGATGTAAACGTTCTTGGCGCCGAAAATGCGAAACGTCCACCACACCCGCGCCGCCGAATAAAGCCCGAGGCTGTCGTAGACCACGATCGTATCGTTATCGCCGATGCCCAGCGCGCCGGCGGCCTCGCCCAAATGTTTTGGGCCCGGCAGCATATGCGGCAGCTCCGTCGAATCGTCGCTGACCGCGTCGATGTCGAAGAACACCGCGCCGGGGATGTGGCCTGCGCGATACTCGGCATGAACGTCGCGCTTCTGCGTCACCGTGGGATACGAGCCGTCGACCACGACGACGTCGCGATCGTGCAGATGCTCGGCGAGCCATTCGGTCGATTTGAACCAGCGGCTCGGCGGCGATGGGGCAGGGTCCGGCTCGGTTCGCAGCATTTTGTTCTCGATTCAATGGATAACGCCGGCGGGCCGGCGAAGTTCATTCGTAGGGGATTTTGATGTCCGGTTTGCGCTCGAGCCAGCCCGGCACCGGCAGCTTCTTCTCGCGCAAAAAATCCGGATTGAACAGCTTTGATTGATAGCGCGTGCCGTAGTCGGCCAGGATCGTCACGATGGTGTGGCCGGGCCCAAGCTCCTTGGCGAGCCGAACGGCGCCGGCGATATTGATGCCGGACGAGCCGCCGAGGCAAAGGCCCTCGTGCTCGAGCAGATCGAAAATGATCGGTACCGCCTCGGCGTCGGGGATCTGGTAGGCGGTGTCGATCGGCGCATCTTCCAGGTTCTTGGTGATGCGGCCTTGGCCGATGCCTTCGGTGATCGAGGAGCCTTCCGACTTCAGCACGCCGGTCGTGTAATAGCTATAGAGCGCGGCGCCCATCGGATCGGCAAGCGCGATGCGCACGGCGTTGCTGCGCGCTTTGAGCGCCATCGCGACGCCGGCCAGCGTGCCACCGGTGCCGACGGCGCAGACGAAGCCGTCGACCTTGCCGTCGGTCTGCTGCCAGATTTCAGGCCCCGTGGTTTCGACGTGGCCTTGGCGATTGGCGACGTTGTCGAATTGATTGGCCCAGATGGCGCCGTTCTTTTCGGTCTTGGCCAATTGCGCGGCGAGCCGGCCGGAGACTTTGACGTAATTGTTGGGATTGGAGTAGGGCACGGCCGGCACTTCGATCAGCTCGGCGCCGCACAGCCGCAGCGTGTCCTTTTTCTCTTGGCTCTGGGTCTGCGGGATCACGATCACGCTGCGAAATCCCATGGCGTTGCCAACGAGCGCCAGCCCGATGCCGGTATTGCCGGCGGTGCCTTCGACGATGACGCCGCCCGGCCGCAGCTCGCCCTTCTTGACCGCGTCCTCGATGATGAACAGCGCGGCGCGATCCTTGACCGACTGGCCCGGATTCATGAATTCGGCCTTGCCCAAAATGGCACAGCCGGTGGCCGCCGATACGCGCTCGAGCTTGATCAGCGGCGTGTTGCCGATCGCCTCGATAATCCCGTTCCGAACCTGCATTTCCGCCACTTTCGAAGCCGCGCGACCCTAATTGACCAAGTGTTCGGAAACAAGGCGGGAACAATACCGCCATTGCCGGAAAGCTTATCGAAACCATACCGCCGCATTGCAGATGCGCAGCCGGAACAATTCACCGATTCTTTGCGGCCGCGGCGCTATGCGAAAAGGCTAACGGGGTTATCAGCACTCGTTTGCCCGGGCCCGGCCAAGTGGGTTGAACTAGTCGGTTGAACGCGATGAATCTCGACGTCAATACCTTGTTCCTCGTGACCATCTACGTGGAAGCGATCCTCGGATTGCTGCTGCTGTTCGCCTGGGCGCAGAACACCGCGATCTATGCGGTGGCGTGGTGGGGCTTTGCCGATCTGTTGCGCGCGGCTTCCGTCATGCTGTTCGGCATGTACGGTTCGGTCTCCGATCTGATCTCGATCGATCTGGCCAATGCGATCCTGTTCACCGCCTTCGCGGTGACCTGGACCGGCGCGCGGGTGTTCGATCATCGCAAGCCGAATTGGATTCTGCTGTTCGGCGGCGCCGCCCTTTGGCTGGTGCTGTGCCGCATTCCGGTGGTCCAAGGGTCCTGGGATCTACGCCTGCTGTTCTCCTCGGGCATCATCACCGCGTACACCTGGGCAACGGCCTACGAGTTCTGGCGCGGCCGCAGCGAGCCGTTGGTGTCGCGCTGGCCGGCGATCTTCATGTTCTTCGCCCATGGCGCGCTCTATCTCTTGCGCACGCCGTTCGGCGCCATGCTGGTGCCGGTGAATAACCAAGTGTTCGCCAGCGTCTGGCTCACCGTGCTCAGCTTCGAAGCGCTGCTGTTCACCATCGCCATCGCCTTCATTCTCCTGGCCATGGCAAAAGAGCGCACCGAGTACCGTCACAAGACGGCGTCGCTGATCGATCCGCTGACCGGCATCGCCAACCGCCGCGCCTTCCTGCAGGACGCCGAAGCTCAACTCAAGCGCCAGTTGACCGAACCGCGGCCGATGGCGGTGCTGCTGCTCGACCTCGATAATTTCAAAGGGGTCAACGACCGCTTCGGCCACGCCATCGGCGACCGCGTGCTGCAGATATTTGCCGAAGTCGGCTCCGGCTGCATGCGCCGTTACGACATTTTCGGCCGGCTCGGCGGCGAGGAATTCGCGGCGCTGCTGGTCGACACTTCGCGCGAGCGCGCGCTCGCCGTCGCCGAGCAGATCCGCTCCTCGTTCGTCGAGGTGACCGGCGTCGTCGACGGCAAGCCGGTGGTCGCCACCGTCAGCATCGGCGTCGTCATCAGCTATGACGCAGTGCTCGATCTGTCGGCGCTGTTGGCGCAAGCCGACCACGCGCTCTATCGCGCCAAGGACAACGGTCGCAACCGCATCGAAATCGCCTCGATCGAGCTCATCCTCGATCGGGTCAAGCGCGCCAGCGCCGCCGCCGACCGCGCGGCCAGCGCCAAAGCGGCGGCGAAATCCGCCGCCTGATCACTACTCCAAACCGCCTGAGCTTACTTCACTTCGGCCGGCGTCGCGGTCGCCGGACCTTGGCCGACGATGAGGAGCGTTGCGTCTTCCTCTTTGGCGCCGTCGAAGTGGACCTGTTTGCCAAAATGGGTAACGAACGCGCCCGGGCCCATCGGCAAGGTGGCTTCAGGATCGAATTTCGTGCCGGTGCCGACCCACCACGTGCCGCCGAGTACGGTGATGAAACGGTCGTTCGGATGGAAGTGCGGGCGGCTGAAATGATCGCCGCCGAGCCATTTCACCATCTGCACATAGAGCCCTTCTTTTGTCGGATCGCCGACCAGCACCGCGTTGCGCGCGCCAGCCGGGCTCGGCTCCGACCATTTGATTTGATCGGACGTTTGGAAGGCGACCGCCGCCGGATTGAGTTCGATGGCAGCGGCACGGGCGAATTCGGCCGATAGCAAAGGCGCGACCGCCGGCAGCAAAGCCAGCGAGCGCCGCGTGAACGTGATCATCGAATCCTCCTTGGAGCAAAGCGCTTCTTTGTTCTGAGCGCGCGAGGCCCAGACTAGCGTGTCGCGGAGGTTGAGGCGAGATGGGATACCGCCCATTTGATGTGGCGCGCTGCCGCGGCACGGCGTTGTGCGTGGCATTGCGTACGCTGCGTGGTGCTGTAATAGCTTCGGCGCGAAACGCGGGAGGAAACGATGCCGAGACCGACGGTGATGAGCCGCCGCCATTTGCTGCGCGCTGCAGCGGTGCTGGCGGCGAGCGGCGCTGCACCCGGCTTCGCGGCGCAACCATCCCAAGGCGCGCCCGCGCTGCCGGCGCGCGGCGCCTTCGTCATCCGCAACGCCTACGTCATGACCATGGACGAGGCGGGCGACATCGCCAATGCCGACGTGCAGGTGGCGAACGGTGTCATCGTCGCGGTCGGACAAAATCTCAAGGCGGCGGGCGTCACCGTCATCGACGGCCAGGGCATGATCGTATTGCCGGGTTTGATCGAGACCCATTGGCACATGTGGAACACGCTGTTGCGCAGCATGTCGGGCGACAAGCCTGATCTCGGCTATTTCCGCTCGACTGCCATGCTCGGCCAGAAATATTTGGCCGACGACATGTATCAAGGCACGCGGCTCGCCTGCGCCGAGGCGCTCAATAACGGCATCACCCATGTCCACGACTGGTGCCACAATATCCGCGGCCCCGAATACGCCGACGCCGACCTCAAGGCGTTGCGCGAGTCGGGCCTGCGCGCGCGGTTCTCCTACGGCGCCGCGCAGGGCATGCCGAACACCAAGGGCATCGATCTGGCCGACCTGACGCGGCTGCACGACGATTGGGCAAAACTTTCGCCCGACGGCCTGCTGACGCTGGGCCTCGCCTGGCGCGGGCAGGGCGGCAACAATGCGGCGAACGCTATCCCGCCTGACATTTACACCGCGGAGATCGGCGCGGCGCGAAAACTCGGCCTGCCGATCTCCGTTCATGCCAGCGGCTCGCGTCCGGCCATCGGCCAGATCGATGCCATCGCCAAGGCCGGGCTTTTGAGCAAGGACATGCAGCTCATCCACGCCAACAAGGCCAGCGCCGACGAGATCAAGGCGGTGGCCGATGCCGGCGCCTCGATCAGCATTTCGCCCTATACGGAACTGCGCATCGGCTTCGGCCTGCCGCAGACGACAAAATTCCTCGAGGCGAAGATTCCGGTCGGCCTGTCGGTCGATACGGTTGAGCTGTCGGGCAATGCCGACATGTTCGGCATCATGAAGGTGACGCAGAACGCCGAGAACGGCATCGCCGAGACCGAGTTCACCTTGCCGGCGCGGCGCGTGCTGGCGCTTGCCACCAGCGAAGGTGCGCGTTCCATGGGCATCGCCGACCGAACCGGCTCGCTGAAAGCCGGCAAGCGCGCCGACCTGATCATGGTCAATACCCGCGGCATCAATCTCGGCGTGTTCGGCGATCCGGCGCATATGCTGGTGACCGCGGCCGAGCCCGCCAATGTCCACATGGTGGTGGTCGACGGTCGCATTCTCAAGCGCAACGGCAAGCTTATCGCCATGAACGCGGACACGATCGTCAAGGAGGCCGCCGCCGCCAACGTCGCCTTGCGCAAACGCGCCAACTGGTGGTGAATTTTCCAAAGCAAGAGACGCCGCGCAACAGGCGAAGGCGCAAGGAGTACAAATGAAACGCAGTACCGACCGCATCCTGACCACCCATGTCGGCAGCCTGATCCGGCCCCTGGCGTTACAGGATTTTTTGCGCGCCAAGCAGGCCGGCAAGCCTTACGACACGGCCGCTTATGACAAGTGCCTGACGGCTTCGGTCGCGGAGGTGGTGCACAAGCAGGCCGAGGTCGGCATCGACGTCGTCAGCGACGGCGAGTTCGGCAAATCGATCAGCTGGTCGCAATATGTGCTGGAACGGCTGAGCGGATTTGAACGGCGGCCGATCAAGGCGGGCAGCAATCCATTCACGCGCGGCGTCGACCGCGAGCAGTTCGCCGAATTTTATGCCGAGCTTGACGCCCGCGAAGGCGTCGCCACCACGGTCGAGGCGGTGTGCGTCGGGCCGATCGCCTATACCGGCCAGGCGGAGCTGCAACGCGACATCGACAATTTCAAAACCGCGCTCAAGGGCGTCAATGTGGCCGAGGCGTTCCTGCCGGTGGCGGCGCCGGCCAGCGTCATTCCCGACCGCAAGAACGAATACTACAAAAGCGAAGAAGACTTGATCCGCGCCATCGGCGCCGCGATGCACACCGAATACCGCATGATCATCGATGCCGGCTTCGTGCTGCAGCTCGACGACGCGCGCGCCGCGGTCACCTATGACCGCATGGTGCCGCCCGGAAGCTTCGACGATTACCGCAAATGGCTACGGCTGCAGGTCGAGGTGCTCAACGAGGCGATCAAAGGTTTGCCGGCGGACCGCATCCGCTATCACGTCTGCTGGGGCAGCTGGCCCGGCCCGCACACCACCGACGTGGCGCTCAAGGACATCGTCGATCTCGTCCTCGGCATGAATGTCGGCGCCTTCGTCATCGAGGGCGCCAATCCGCGCCACGAGCATGAATGGCGGGTGTGGGAAAGCGCCAAACTGCCGAAAGACAAAGTGCTCATCCCCGGCGTCATCAGCCACGCCACCAACGTGGTCGAGCACCCGGAACTGGTCGCCGAACGCATCGTGCGGCTCGCCAAACTGGTCGGGCGCGAAAACGTCTTGGCCGGTACCGATTGCGGCTTTGCCCAAGGCCCATTCCATCGCCGGGTGCATCCGAGCATCATGTGGGCGAAGCTCGATGCGCTGGTGCAGGGGGCGCGGCTCGCGAGTGCGGAGCTGTGGCGGTAGAGCAATATCGAATGGTTGCGCGGGCGATTAATCTCCAAACATGAAGTTTACGCCGAATCCGGCAATCGAACCTGTCACCTTTTGGCTGAGTTGCGTAGCGAAAGGTATAGATCCACGCACCAGCGGTAAGCCTGTGGCGTTGGTGGTGCCCAGGTAATAATAAAGGTATTCGGCTTTCACCGACCATGAACGGTTCAATGCCCATTCGGAAAGTCCGCCGTCGGGCGAACTCAGGGCGGCGACGGCGAAATAATTTCGCACAAATTTTTCTAGAACTTATAATTCAGACCGCCGCGGACCACATATTCATGGAACGCCGTCGTTCCCAGCATTCCGGAAATTGCCGGCGCCAACGTGGAAGGCATATTGTACGTTTCGTGCCCGAGATCGACATAGAGATATTCAACCTTCGCCGACCAGTGGCCTGAGAATGCGTATTCCGCGCCGGCGCCGGCGGTCCAACCTGCTCGGGTCTGACTTGCCGATCCGTTGCTGCAAAAAAGATTGTTGGCGCAAGTGATGCCGGCGGGGCCGGTAACAAGGGTACTAGCCGACGATGCGACATGCCCGTAGGCCAGACCTCCCGTGCCATAAATCAGGAAGGCCGGTGCAACTGTAACGCCCAGGCGAGGCCTTAGAGTTCCGAACCAATCAACCTTGTTCTGGGCCGTCGTGAGAATAGTAGGAAAACCAGGAACGGCGGTACCGACCGACGCCGTCCCCATTATATTGGCGTATTGGATATCGGTCTCGATCCCGTAGACGACCGGCCCGCTCTGAAAATTGTATCCGGCCTGAGCGCCGCCAACGAACCCATGGGCGTCGGGACGCAAGCCTGCCGGCATGGCACCGAACGTGATCGTGGGCGAATAGAAGTTCGGGTCGGCGCCGACAAAATTGACGTTGTTGTTACCCCACCCATAGCCGGCATTTACGCCCGCGTAGAAACCCGTCCAATTGAGGTAGGGCAACGGCGTCTGCGTCGCCGTGGCTGCCGGTAGATCCGCGGCGTTCGATGATCCTATTGAACCAATGGTCACGAGCGCGACACTTAAAAGAGACAGCTTTTTCATGGCCCCCGCCGAATGAATAGAGTCAGAGATTGCTCGAACGCTATGTCCAAGCGCCCGTTTCAAGTCAGTAATTTCAGGTTAGTCCGGCACGCTGGGCCAGTCTTGGACCCCGCGGACAAAACACAGGACTCAGCGGAACTCGGCAGTAATTCTTTCTAGTGTTGCCAATCCGTTACATGACCTAGAATGGCACGCGGAGAACGGAATCATTTATGAACGGACCAGCGCGCAGCTACGTTAGATTGTCGACAGACCAGTTTGCCGAGCGCGACCGGATCGAGGCTGCGCGCGAGGTTTTCGGACGGGCCATCATGAACGTCGAGTTTGAGCCGGTGCCCGATGTTTCATTCAACATGGACATGGTTTTTCGAGCGCTGCCTGATTTTGGCTTTGCCGCCGGCACCCGTTCAGCCATGGCTTGCGTACGCACCAAGCGACTGATCGACAGCGACGCCCTTGTCGTCGCTTTCGTGCGGTCTGGCAGTGCATTATTTAAATTCCATGGTCGGGAGACACAAATCGATGCCGGCAGTGCGACGGTACTGCGCACCGCCGGCGAGGGCCGCCTCTGCCTTTCTTCGACCGCCGATATGATCAGCTACCGCTTTCCGTTCAACAGAGTGGCTCCGCTGATTGCCGATCTCGATAGCGTCTTGGCCCAACCGATCTCCGCGGAATCCGAGGCTTTGCGACTGCTCGTGAACTACGCAAGCGTATTGCAGGACGAGGATATGCTTGGGTCGCTGGAGGTCCGCAGCCTGGTCGCTACTCATTTGCACGACTTGGCGACGCTGGCTGTCGGTGCTACGCGTGACGCCGCCGAGGTCGCGCACGGCCGCGGCGTTCAGGCCGCGCGCCTGCGCGCGATCAAGACCGCCATTGTCGAGAATCTCGCCGACCGTAGGCTCTCGATCGACATTGTTGCTGCAGGCCATGGCGTCACGCCACGTTATGTGAGCCGGCTGTTTGAGCGCGCTGCGACGACGTTTTCTGAATTCGTGCTGGCCCAGCGACTTGATCGGGCGCATCGGCTGCTGACCGACCAGCGTTTGTCCGCCCGAACCGTGAGTTCGGTCGCGTTTGAAGTGGGATTTGGCGACATCTCGTATTTCAATCGTGCGTTTCGCCGGCTCTACGGCGCGACGCCATCCGACGTGCGCGCCAAAGCGCGCGGCGAGGAACTGAATTAAAGCTCAGCCGCGGTGCAATCGTCCTCCGTCGGAAGTGGCCGCGGCCTAGGTGGAAGCACGGCTTGCGATTGAGGCTACTCGGCGGCGACCGCGTGCACCGGCTCTTCGGCCGCCTCGACCGGTCCGCGCTTCTCGCCGAACAGCCAGGTCTGCAGCCGGTCGAGATACAGATAGACCACCGGCGTGGTGTAGAGCGTCAGCACTTGGCTGACCGCCAGTCCGCCGACCATGGCGTAGCCGAGCGGCTGGCGCATTTCTGAGCCGGTGCCGGTGCCAAGAGCAAGCGGGAGACCGGCGAGCATGGCGGCCGCCGTGGTCATCAGGATGGGGCGGAAGCGCAGCAGGCAGGCTTCGCGGATGGCGTCGCGCGGCGTCATGTGGCGGTCGCGCTCGGCGGAAATGGCGAAGTCGACCAGCATGATGCCGTTCTTCTTGACGATGCCGATGAGGAGAATGATGCCGATGATGCCGATCACCGACAGATCCATATGGCCGAGGCTCAGCGCCAACAGCGCGCCGATACCGGCCGACGGCAAGGTCGAGAGAATAGTCAACGGGTGGATGAAGCTTTCGTAGAGGATGCCGAGGATGATGTAGACGACGATCAGCGCGGCGCCGATCAGCGCCGGCTCGCTGCGCAGCGAGGTCTGGAACGCCTGCGCATTGCCCTGGAAGGTCGGGATGACCGACGCCGGCATGCCGATATCGCGCGACGCGTCGTTGACGGCGTCGACGGCCTGGCCGAGCGCGACGCCGGGTTTCAGATTGAACGTGATGGTCACGGCGGGGAATTGGCCCTGATGCGAAATCAAAAGCGGTCCGACGCCGTTGCTGTCGACGGAGACGAGGGCGGAGAGCGGAACGGTGGCGCCGGTCAGCGGCGACTTCACGTAGAGGCGATCGAGCGTCGAGAGGTCCTTCTGCAATTCGGGCAGGATTTCCAGCACCACGAAATAGGTCTTGAGCTGGGTGAAATACTGCGTGATCTGGCGCTGGCCGAAAGCGTCGTTCAAGGTGTCGTCGATCGCTTGCGCCGAGATGCCGAAACGGGCCGCCTGGTCGCGGTTGATGGTGATCTGCAATTTCGGCGCATTGGCCAACAGATCGCTGGTGACGTCGGCGAGCTGCGGCAGCGTGCGCAATTTATCGAGAAGTTTTTGCGACCAGTCGTTCAGCTCGTCGATATTCGTGTCCTGCAAGGTGTACTGAAAACTGCCGCGGGCGATGCGGGCGCCGACATTGATGTCCTGGGACGGCTGCAGGAAGAGATTCACGCCCTGCATCTTGGCAAGCTGTGGCCGCAGGCGATCGATAATCTGTGAAGCGGTAAGCTTGCGTTGGTCGCGCGGCTTGAGCACGATGAAATAGCGGCCGGTATTGGCGCTCTGCGCGCTGCCGGTAGAGCCGGTCTGCGAGCCGAACCCTTCGACGTAAGGGTCGGCCAGGATGACGTCGCCGGCGACGTGCATCAGCCGCATCATCTGATCCGGCGAGGTTTCCTGCGCGGCTTCGGCAAAGCCCTGGATCAGGCCGGTGTCCTGGATCGGAAAAAAGCCTTTCGGAATCAGGATCGCCATGACGACCGTCAGCGCCATGGTGGCGAAGAACACGCAAAGCGTGATCGGCTGGTTACGCAGCACGATATCGAGGGTGCGCTGGTAGAAATTGAGCATGCCGTTGAAGCCGGTCTCGATCGTGCGATAGACACGGCCGTGGGTCTCCGGCTCCCGCTTCATGAAGCGCGCGCACATCATCGGCGCCAAGGTCAGCGACACCAGCGCCGACACCGCGATCGAGGCGGTGACGGTCAGCGCGAATTCGCGGAACAGCCGGCCGATGATACCGCTCATCAACAACAGCGGAATGAACACCGCGATCAGCGAGCAGGAGATCGACAGCACCGTGAAGCCGATCTCGCGCGAGCCGCGCAGCGCCGCGGTGAACGGCGGCTCGCCGTGCTCGACGTGGCGGTAAATATTCTCCACCACCACGATGGCGTCGTCGACCACGAAGCCGACCGCGATGGTCAGCGCCATCAGCGACAGGTTGTCGAGGCTGAAATGCATCAGGTACATCGCCGCGAACGAGCCGGCGAGCGCCAAAGGCACGGTCACGCTCGGAATGAGCGTCGCCCAGAAATTACGCAAGAACAGCAGGATCACCATCACCACGAGGCAGATGGTGAGCACCAGCGTGAACTCGACGTCGGCCACCGAGGCGCGAATCGTAGTCGTGCGGTCGAGAATGGTTTCGACCTTGACCGCCGGCGGGATGCGCGCGGTGAGCTGCGGCAACTGCGCCTTGATCTGGTCGACGGTGTCGATGACGTTGGCGCCGGGTTGCTTGAACACCGCGAGGATGACGCCGTCGCGGTTGTTCTGATAGCCGGCAACGGTGCGATCGACCTGATCGGCGACCGCCTGGCCGACGTCGCGCACCCGGATCGGCGCGCCGTTGCGATAGGCCAGCACGACGTCGTTGTACTTGTCGGCGTCGGTGATCTGGTCGTTGGCGGCGATGGTGAAGGTGATCTTGTCGGTATTGATCACGCCCTTGGCGGCGTTGGTGGTCGAGGAAATCAGCGTGCTGCGGATCTCTTCCAGCGTGATGCCGCTTGCCGCGAGCTTGGCGGGATCGACCTGCACGCGGATCGACGGCGTGCGGTCGCCGAACACCGAGACCTGCGCGACGCCCGACACCTGCGAGATCTGCTGCGCCATGAAAACGTTGGCATACTCGTCGACCGTGATCAGCGGCACGGTGTCGGAATGCACCGAGAGCAGAAGCACAGGCACGTCAGCCGGATTGACCTTCTTGTAGGCCGGCGGCGTCGTCAGCGCCTGCGGCAGCGTCTTCGCCGCCACCGTGATCGCCGCCTGCACGTCCTGCGACGCGGAATCGATGTTACGTTCGAGATCGAACTGGATGACGATGGTCGAGGCGCCGAGCGAGCTCTGCGACGTCATCTGGGTGATGCCGGCGATCTGGCCGAACTGCTGCTCAAGGG
>Ga0193726_1000241_pt1 | contig 71875 bp, 68 predicted proteins | sample H2c1metaG_FD_144928 | JGI IMG/M metagenome (GOLD analysis project Ga0193726, IMG submission 144928) | Soil microbial communities from a riparian zone of the East river system, Colorado, United States - H2c1 | ecosystem: Environmental > Terrestrial > Soil > Riparian zone | place: USA: East River... | reverse complement strand
TCTAGCTCCGCCGGACTTGGCCTGCACCGGCTTAACTCTCTGGTTATGTGTCGTCTTTCAAAGAAATCCCTTTCCACAACGCATCATTTGGAGAAATGGGCACAGAACGATCACGGACACATAACGCCCATTCTGTGGCGCGCCACAGAATGCGCGACGATGCACGCGGCGGCATTTTTCTGCAAAGCGATCTTCACGATTTCGCGGGGATGCACCGACGCGCCATCGATCGTGCCGCGGAAGAGATCCATGCACTCAATGACCCTGTGTCTTTTGTCGAGCAGGATCAGTCCGAACACCTCATAATCCAGTTGGCCCAGGCGCATCGTCAAGTATTCACCGGCCTTTTGCGGCGATTGCAGCGAGGCGCCACGACGCACGCGATGTGCCAGCACTTGTCGCGCCGCGATGAGGATTGTTTCACTCGATGCAGGGACCACTGCACCGTCCGCGGTTAAAGTATAAAGATTATGGTTCGACATGATTGCTCTCCGGTATTTTCTCGGGCGGGATTGCCCGATCCGGAAGGCGGCCATCGCAGCGCAGCCGTCAGGGCCGCGCGAAGCGCGCTCGCGAGCACGGGAGTCCCCGCGCGCAGGCCTTGACGGCGAGGACGATGGCGTAAGATCAACAGATTCAGCAAGCCCGCCCTTCTTCCGTCTTTCAGGCTTGCCATTGCCGCCGAGAAAGGCGTTGGTACCGTCAGATATCAGCAGTTTCGCTCCCTTTCTTTCCTCCTCCACGATTTGTTACCGCACACCGGCAGTTGCCTTTTACGACCATCCGGTTATGATCCCGTTTGGGCGGCGCCCAGGCCTCCTCCCTCCATCGGAAAGTATTTCTCATACCGGGCGAAGCTAATCATGTTGGGCCAACTGTTCGGGCACGACGCATAAGGAGGGATTGCGGCAATTGCTCGCATAGGAGGTTCCATGAGATTTTCCGCGCCGATCTATCATCTAAAACGCCAAGCAAAGCTTTTATCCCGCAAAGAGAAGATTCCGCTCCACGAAGCACTGGATCGTATCGCCGTCCAGGAAGGCTTCCGTCAATGGAGCTTGTTGTCGGCTCGAGTCTCCTCGACCACGACAGCGAACAAGGTTTTCAGTCAGTACCGTCCTGGGGACCTAGCCTTGATTGCAGCACGCCCCGGCCAAGGCAAGACCTTAATGAGTATCGAGATCCTTGCGGAAGCAATGAAGGCCGGTAATCGAGGTGTGTTCTTTACCTTGGAATACACCGCAAAGAACGTTACCGATCTCTTCCGCGAAATCGGTGTGGAAGTAACCGATTTCGGGGACCGATTTGAGCTAGAGACCTCGGACGCTATCAGCGCTCCTTTCATCATGAAGCGGCTCGCCGCAGCGCCTCTCGGTACAATCGCAGTCATAGATTATCTGCAGTTGCTCGATCAACAACGCGAAAAGCCAAGGCTGGCGGACCAAGTTCAAGCGCTCCAGACATTTGCACGTGATCGGGGCTTGGTCATTGTCTTTCTCTCCCAAATTGACCGATCGTACGATCCGTCTGCGAAACCGTGTCCCGATCTCAGCGATGTGCGGCTACCCAATCCACTTGATGTGAAGCTCTTTAACAAGACATGCTTTCTGCACGACGGTGAAGTGCGGTTCCGAGCGGCCAGCTGACGTAGTCTTTGCCCGAAAACTGCGAGCTGCGGGCTTTAGGTCCGCGGCTCGCGATCACGACCAGTCTCGATTACCCTACAGCTTGGAAAGCCAGGCGTGTTTCGGATCCGTTGTTGCTATGGACTTTCGAAGCCAACCGCGTGCGTCTTGGTCCAGCCGTTCAATTACAGTGTCAAAGTCGGTTTGATCTTTGGACCGAACAGCTTTCGACTTATACAGAAGCTGAATCTCGGGAGCGAGGTATGGAATTCCATCGGTGGTGTGGCGAATCGCGTTTTCAAGTGAACGCCGAATGCTGGTATCACGACGAAATGACCACGCATCACGGCCGCCTTCGTCCAGCATCAACTCAAAGGACCAATCGCATTCGCTCAGACGTCTGCACCACAGAGAATTTACAGCCTTGCGTGGCGCCGTGCTGGTATCAAGCGGTGTGAGCAAGCCGTCTCTTGCCTCGAAGAACTCCCATTCCGACAAGGTAGCGAAGGCATTACCCGTATCCCGACGGAAAATTCCGACATCGATATCCGCGTGTGGGCGAGTCACGTGGCCTAAAAACAAGTCCAGGGCCCATCCGCCGGCAATCCACCAGGGCACTGAAAGTGAGTGAAGCCATTCCTGGACTTCAACTGGTTCCGTCTGCCGCCAAACGGCATTCGCCACCGGCTCGCTCATGAGCCGGGCTCCTGCGCTTGCGAATACTCCACCTGAGAGGCTTCCATGGACACTGATTCTGAACGACCAGCCGGATGATAGATTGGCGCCTTCATTTGCTGCAACTGGCTGATTCCGAGCGCACCAGCGCGGCCTAGAGAATAGACTACCGATCGCGTCAATTGAACCGATGGCATCAATCGCTCTGCAAGCTCGTATAACCGTGGCACAGGCCCCGCACGCGCCATATTGGCCGACAAATCGTTCGAAAGTGTCACCATCCGGTTAATGGATCCGGTGTTCGTGACTGATACGGTAAAAACCGAGCGATTAATGGATTGTAACCGCCGTGGTGACACGACGAAATCCTCCTAAGATGTGGTCAACGACTCTCACATCGATGAGCTCGAGACACGCTTTCACCCTCTGGGTGATCAACTCGTCCGCGTTGCTTTGATCGCAGATCATGGACGGATGATTGTGAAACATCACAACGGCCGCCGCTTGCTTCTCAAGGACAAGCTTTACGATCTCGCGCGGATAAACGCTCGCCCCGTCGATTGTTCCCCGGAAGAGTTCCACACACTCAATGACCTTAAATCTTTTGTCGGCCAGCACCAGACCGAATACTTCGTAGTCCAGTGCGCCAAGCTTCATGGTGAGATATTCGTACACCGATCGCGGCGAACTTAAAGACGCGCCGCGTCGGACGCGATGTGCAAGCACTTGTCGCGCGGCCTCTAGGATCTCCTTAGACGTCGCGGACTGAACATCCCCGCTCGCCTGTCGCGTAAACAGATGGTGATTCGACATTGTCGCTCTCCGGTCTCTTGGGGCGGGATTGCCCGCCTCTGCCAGTTCACGCCGCGCACAGCTGTCAATTGAGTTTCGATGGGATCGTGGAATAAATGGAGGGGACCCGCGCCTCGCGGGGAGGTCGCCGTTTATGCCGCGAAAGCCCGTCGCAACTCGATTGATAGCGAGCACCGGCGTGGTAGCGTGCCGCAGTTCAGGCAACCCCGCCCTCTTCCAATCTTGTCCGTCTCTATAGATTTGACTTGCGCTGCTCGGGATGTAGGGAACGACATCTGGCGTGCCGAACAGGTTCGCGCTTGAGAAGGCGTGTACGACAGGCGGCCAATTACAGCTAGCCTTCGGCGGTGGCGGGGGCTAAGCGAGGTCGAGGACGGCCCTCAATCGTTCCTCCAGGGTGGCGGCCAGCAACAAGGCGTCGTTTAGGGCATCCACGGGATCACGCTCGAGCGCGGCTCGAAGCGCCGCCTTTAGCCAGTCGGACGCGGCGGGATCAACCAGAATCTCCTCCCCCGCGATGTCGGATGCCGGCATCGGTTTCATCGCGTCGGGTCGTCGCGCTTCGGTGTAGGTTTCGTAGCCGGCGCAGGATCCGGTCGCTTCTGTCCTTCTTTCAACCGGACCGAGGGCAACGGTTCCCCTTTATGAATGGAGGCGCTCATCGCACCTTTGACCAGTGCCAAAAAGCGCTCCCGGTCTTGCGGGTCAGCGATCCGCTTGGCCGCGAAGTCCTCCGCGGCGCGAACACTTAAAAATGTGGATTTGAGTTCCGGTGCCGCTCGCACTGATTCCCGAATGTCCGCCTGCTCATCGCGCAAGAGACGCGCGAGACGCGCACGCTTCGCAAAGAAAGTCACCTTCTCCACCACCCAGCGCGTGCGATGCGTATGGCGTTCTTCTTGGGACACCACCCGCCCCTCGCCATCGCGCTGTCGATGCGTGATCGTCACGGCTTCGCGGCGCACGCGACGCGCCCCCACCAGATCCCCGACTTTGGGCTTCGTGTCCCCGTCCTTCACCGCGCGCTCAATGTCCTTGCCCCAGAGAATCCGCTCGCCGCGGCTTGTCAAAATCTTCGCGTAATAGGAAGCATCCTCTTTTGCGCGAAACTGATAATTCGCGGGGCCGTGATCTTTCAAGCGACCGATTAGCAATTGCCCGCTGCGGCGCGGATCGAACTCGCGCCGACGCGGGGTCGAAGAACCTGAATTCTCTGAGTTCGCCACAGGTTCGAAGGATCAGCCGCGCGTGGGCTCAGGCTCGCGTTCACGGGGATCGGGCGTTCGCGCCTTGGTCCGTTCGCGCAACCGAACCGGCGGTAGCGGATCGCCGCGCGCCACGGATTCGGCGAGCGCCGCGCGAACCTTGGCGACGAACAATGCCCGATCTTCGGGGTCGCGGAAGCGTCTGGCGGCAAGCTCCGCGGCATGTACTTGCAAGTAGGTGCCGACGAGCTCGGGATGCTGGCGCACGGCCTCTTTCGCAGGCACATTGGTGTCACGGACCCGCTGCGCGGCCGCTGCACGCGCTTCGAAGAACTCGCGCTTCTCGATGACCCAGCGGTTGCGATGGGTGTTCAGGTTCTGCTCGCCCGTGACTTGGCCTTCGGCGTCCCGCGTCGCCGTCTTCACGGTCACGGCGTCCTGGCGGACCGATCGCACACCCACCTCGTCCCCAGGTTCGGGCTGTGTCAAGGACTCCTTCAAGGCGCGCTCCAAATCCACGCCCCAAATCACTCGATCGCCGCGAGGGGTTTCTAACTTCACGAAATAGGACATCGCCGCGTGCGGGTCGTGTTGATAGGTGGCCCAATCGTGATCAACGAGTTTGCCCACCACCAGCCCGCCGCGGTCGGCGCCGGCACCTCGCGAGTTCGGGCGCACCGGCGCGTCCTCCCCCACCGCTCCTCGCGAGATGGAAACCGCATCCGCTCCTGGGGGATAGGCCGCGGGTTCACCGGCGCCTACTTTCTCGCGCGCGAGGTTTCGCACGAGATGAGATTGCTCAAACTCGGTGGGTTTGTAGCCGCGGACCTGAAGTCCCGCGACACTGGCGGCAATCCACACTTCTTTCCGGAATCGCTCCGTGCCCCGTACGGTGATCTCTTGCCATGATCGCGCCTTCGCAATGTCGACGAGACTGCGAACGACTTCGGTATTCTCGCTCGTTGTTGTGATGCGATTGCCGCGATCCGTGAACGCGCGCGCGCCGTCCGGAAAGTAGTATTTGTTTTTGACCTGCACGAAGCGCTTCGCGATCTCTTCCGGCACCGCCTGGAAATTGGCCGTTTTCGGCGGTGTCGAGCGCTGCGCCTCAGGCACCGTCGCGTTCTGGGCCTTACGCTTGGTCTCACTCGGTCGAATCGAGTTCGGTGCGGGTTCTTTCGTCGTTGTGCTCGATGATGGGTCGAGGGTGGCCATGATGTCCTCAGCGCTCGCGCAAGGTGCCTAAGAAACTCTCCACCGCCGAATGCAGCTCCTTCGAGGTGAGGCGCTCCCCGTCGGGTTTCTCCGGTATGGTCACGCGATCGAAGTCCACATCGAAATCCTCTAACGTGATGGATTCCAGCCGATCGATGTCCTCCACCGTTGCCTCACGCATGACCGGGGCAATCTCGGGCGCTTCTTCGGCGACTTGGCGCGCGGGTTGCAGCGTCTCGACATCGGCCCCGACGGGAAGGTCCACCGGCGGGGTATCCGGCGTCGCGGGACTTTGAGGCTTAAGTGGGTTCGGTGTCGCTCTCGCCGGTGGCGGAAACAGGCGCTTGCGAAAGAACCGATCCTGGTAGTAGCGGTTCTTGCGCGCGAGGATTGGCCGAATCCCCTCGTAGAAAATCACTTCCCGATCCTTCCCCAATTCTTTGACTTCCTGCGGTAGCAGCAGCGGTCGTTTCTGTTCGCTGATGCTTACACTGCGGCGCCGTCCACCTTTAGGATCCGAGAAATCCATCATCGGTTTCGAGTGCGTGCGCGCTTTGACGGTGGTCATGCCGAGCTCATTGGAGATCTCGCCCGCCTCCACGACATCCTTCGGCGCATAGACGATGCGCACCGCGAGGCTTTTCATCATGGTGTCCGCGTTTTGGGGCCCATAGATTTCGCGCAGCTGCGAAAGCGCCTGCAGCACTAAAACCAGCCGCACATTGTAGCCGGGCAGGTACGCCACACTCTTGGCGAGGATCGGAATGCGCCCGATGGCGGCCGCCTCATCCAGAATGAACGCGACTTGATAGATCAGTGCCGGGTTGTGCTCCGGCAGTTCCTTCGTCTGGAGATTCAAGGCTTGCTCGATGAAGAGATTGAGCAGCGGCTGCAGGAGCGAAAGATCGCCGGGATTGATCCCGAGATATATCGAAATAGGCTCTTTACGCAGCTTCCGCAAGTCAAAGTCGTTGCGCGAGGTGGCACGGTCAATCAGCGGATTGGCAAAGAGGTCAAGCCGCGAAGTGAAGGTCTTTCGAATGGAGGACGCCGTCACGGGCGCGAGATCAGTGATCTCCGAGAGCGCCCGGACGCACTGCGAACTTAAGGGATATCGACCTTTCTGCCGTCCCTCGATGATCCGCCGCCAGTGATGCCCGAATCCTTCGGTGTCGGACGCCATGCCTTGACGCAAAACCTCGCCCAAGGTGGGGGGCAAGGACGGTGTTTCGAGCACATAGAGCGTGACGCCCAAGAAGTACGAACGTGCACCTGCGGACCAAAAAGGATCGGTGCCGGGGATTTCGGGATAGAGCGTTGCGCCGATGCGCTGCACGTCGCTGATCCGCAGGTTGGGGTCCTTCGAGACGTAGGCCAGCGGATTCCAGCACGCCGTGTTGCCATCTTCAGCGAGCGGATTGAAGAGATAGCAGGCTTGCCCCAATCGGGCGCGGAAGCCGGCCGTGATGGTCCAGTTCTCGATTTTCACATCGAGACAAATCACGGAACCCCGAAAAAAAAGCAGGTTCGGAATAACGATCGCCGTGCCCTTGTCAGAGCGCGGCGGCGCCGAGACCAGCATCCCCTGTTGGCCGGGCAGCACCAAGTAACGCCGTCTCCCGCGATTGGGCCGGCCGAGAAAGAGGCCAGTCTTTGCGAATAGACCGGCGCGGGCCATTTCGCGGCGCGTCGCAAATTGCGCCTCGCCGTGCAGCGTGCGCCGGCGCGGCAGAATCATCGGCAAGGCACAGAAACCCACCAGGACGAGTCCTGAACCAGAGGCGATCCAGACGCGCTCGCGCACATCAACACGATCACCGTAGTAGTGCGCGTAGCGCGCCACTGTCAAGGGGTTGGCGGCGCGCGGGTTCAAATGCGAGAGCCACAAAAAGAAGAACCCGGCGAGATACTGCGAGAGCGCGAGTGCGATCACGCAAAGGCAAGCCGCCCGCAGTGTCACGCCGACCCAGGGCGGCGCTTTAGGTGTTGGGGAGCGCGCGGCGCTTGCGTGCGGGATCAAACCAGATCTCCTTAATGTAACGCTCGTGCCGCTCGACGCCGAACTGAATCACGACATCGACCAGTAAGTACAAGAGTTGCTTGATATCGGCTCTGGGCAGCTCCTGCCCGCCCGGGGCTTGTTTGACCAAAAGCACTAGCTGCTCGAACGCGAGTTCCGCACTCGCCGCGTGTACGCTGGTGATGGATCCCGGATGACCGGAATTGACGTTGCGCAGGTAATCGAATGCTTCCTCCGCACGCAGCTCGGCGAGCAAGATTCGGTCGGGTTTCATGCGAAGACAGGATTCCAAGAGCCGTTTCGGCGTGACGCGCGCCAAGCCCTGATCGTCCTTGGAGTAAAAGAGCCGCACGTGATTCGGATGCCGATCAAGGACCAACTCCTGCGCGTCCTCGATGGTGATCAAGCGCTCCTCGCGCGGGATCTCGCGAATGAGTGCCTTGGTCCAGGTGGTCTTTCCGGAGCCGGTGGGACCTGAGACCAAGATATTCTTGCGACTCAAGACCGCCAAACGCATAAAGGCTTCGTAGTCTTGCGATTCCAAGAGTTTCAGTAGACGGCTCTCGGTGTCATCGAGAGTGCCCTGTGCGCGGCGCGTGGCGCGAAAGATGCCGCTCGCCGAGAGCTCCTCGATCGACCAGACTTGATCGGAGGGCCGGCGGATGGTGATCGCCACACACCCGGCACTGGTCGCCGGCGGCAGTACCAGCTGGATGCGCTCGCCGGAGGGGAGCGAGGCGGACAGGAGCGGGGACTCTTCATCGATGCGCTGGCGGGTGGAGTTCGCGACTAACTTCGCGAGTCTTTTGCACCAATCAAAATCTGCGAACGGCACGTCCTGCCGCTCCCAACCCTCACGCGTCTCGACGAACGCCACGCCAGGCTGGTTGATACAGAGTTCGGTGACATCGCTTCGGGACAAGAGCGGTCGTAGCGCCCGCAAATTAAGCTCGAGCGCCGAGGTGCTCACCGCCGGGGATTCAACGCGGGGTGGATTTAAGCTCATAGACCGACCTGAAATCCAAATCCCGGGCCACCAACACCTGAATTCGATCGCCTTGCGCCTTGGTGACGGTAGGCGGGATGTTGATCGTGCCTTTCAAGACTTCCGTCATGACATCCTGCGAGGTAGAAGGGTTGACGATGACGGCGCCGCCGCCGCGCGAGGACACGGCGCTCTGCACTGCCCCATCGATGACGGAGATCAAGATCGCCGCGCCAAAGCGCTCGAAGAAATGCCGATTGACCTCTCCGGGCAGGCCTGAGCGGCCGAGTTCGTCGGTGCCGGGAGATGCCAGGGGCACAATCACTCCGGTGGGCGTACGCGCTTCGGTCCACAGCACAAACACGCGTGCCGCGCCCTGATGTACCTCACCGCGTGTCTCGCCGACCAACTTGCTGCCGCGCTCGATCAGCACCGTACTGCCATCGACCCCAAAGGTGTCGGTGGACGTCACGCAGGTAGTCATGCCGGGCAAGGTCGAGTCAATCGCGGTCTCCAGGGTGCAATCGATGAAGGCACCCTTCGGCAACAGTAACCGCTCCGCCGGCAGCACCCGTGCGCGCGCGGCCGTCGTCGCGCTCGGGTGCAACAGGGCCGTGAGCGCACTCTCGCCAGGGGTGGCACCGGATTCATCGGGTGGGGTCCGTGCCTCGCCGGCACTCGCCGGATCGCTCGAGGTGTCTTTGCGAATCTCCGGCCCTTCCGAGACCGCTCCCCCTAAGCGCCGCTCCAAAGTGAGCATCCAGGGTGGTTTTGTCACAGGCTGAGCCCCATAAGGCGGCGGTGTCCCCGGCGCCGGCGCTGTGGGCGGATCGGGGATCGAGGGCGGGGCTTCGGGCGGCGGACCGAAGACTTTGCTCACCGGCGCGGCCGGCGGATCGATCTTGCCCAATGACGGCAACGCCATCTCGCCGGCGGCCTGGTTGCGCGAGGCGGTCTGTGCCGTGCGTTTCGATTCGCCTTGTCGGGCGAAGGTATGCACGTAGTACCAGCCTAAGAAACCCAAACCTAGGCTTCCCATGAGTCCCATCGCGAGCACATTGCTCACCCGGGACTGTAAGGAGCGCGCGGCCTGCACGGACGCCGCGCCGCGCTCGCCGGCGACCGAGTCTGGGGCACCCTCCTCTTTGATCTCCTCGCTCACGGATGCGGATCCTTGCGCTCGCGCGTGACATCCGGCGCGATGGTGCCGGACTTCAAGCGCTCACCGCTCCCCACGAAGCCTTTGTTCACGATGCAGCCCGCGAGGCGCCCACGGCGCACGATGAAGCGCGCGGCCACGCGGTGAATGAGCACATCGCCCTGATCGATACTGAAGTTCAAGAGCGATTCGCTGCCATCATCATTGCGCACGAAGAGCACCGGCAGTTCGCTGCGCGCGGCAAAGGAGAGCCGCGTCTGCACGCCATCATCGGAAGCCGCCGTAGGCTTGATGCTTTTGGCGCCGCAAAACCAGTAGTCGGCGTTTCGCGGTCGGGCCTCGCGCGCCTTGGCGAGTTCCAACTTGAGCCGCTCCTCCTCGGTCAGCCCATCCGCGCTTGGTATAGGTTTTGGATACGAGAAGCGCACGGCGTACATCACCGGGTCTGAGGACGATGCTGGCCGTCGCGCGGACACCGAGTACTCGAAGTAGTACCGGCGTTTGTTGGTTGTCACCGCCAAGTTCATCTCGGTGGCCGCGACCTTGGGTTTCAGCGTGAGCACATTGGCGTGCGCACTGTAAGTCAGGCCATCGAGATCCCCGCCGCTTAAACTCGCAAAGGTTTCATCGGCCTCGAACTCCAAGTCCAGGTGATAGCCCACGTACCCATACAGTCGATACACCTCATCGGCACTGTATAAGGCGGTGCGAATGCGCTCATCGATGTGCCCCCGTTCGGGCAGCACTTCCGCCCGTGCGATCAGAGCCCAGCAGAGCGCCGTGGTGACGATGATGGCGAGCCCGTGTGTTGTGAACCGCCTCCTCATTACCGCGCTCACGAAGCGCCTCCGGCGGACGGGCTCGCCGGCGATCCGGCCGCCGGTGCGGGTGGCGTCTCCACTTCAGGCTCGGGCTTAAATTCTACGACCTTAAAACCCAACGGATTCCAGCGCCGCACTTCGGGGTCCGTGGAGGGAGAAGCGAAGCTGTAGCGGATGCTCGCGATCCAGTAACTGCGCGCTTCATCGGCGCTGCCCGCCTGGCGTTTACCTTTGAAGTAGCGCACTTGGGCCAAGTCCGTGACCCCATCGGCGCGCGTGAAGAAACTCACCGAGGTCACCTGGGCGCGAATCGTTGTGCCGTCCTTGTAGAGATTCAACGGCGAGGCGGGATTGGTCTTGTTCCAGGCCGCATACCAGGCTTGATTGCGCTGCGCGGTGTGAAAGGCGCCGCATTCCTGGTAGTCGCTTTCGGCGGTGGAGAAGTTAAATCGCTCGCACACCGTCACGTAGTGATCCAGAAAGTAGCGGGTGACCGATTCCGGCATCGGCGCATTGCCAACATACACCGGCACGACATCGACGAGTCCGGTGGTGTTGTCCACGCGAATCACAAAGGGCTCGACGCGCTTTAAGGGCATCAAGAGCATGATCGCGAGCCCCAACATCATCGTGCAGATCCACCCGGCGCCAGCAACCCACCACGCCTGTCGGGCGCTTCTGCGCTGCATCGCCACCCGATCGGCATCCCAGGAGGCCGCCTCCGACAGATACGTCTCGAGCGCCTCATCCGCTTTCATGGTGATTTGGCCGCCGCGTCAGGCTTAGGTATGGGATGCGGCGGATTGATCGCCTCCAGATGTTGGTCGCAATCGATGCGCACCGGATGATGGGTACAGGCGGCAAGCAGCGCAAGGAATAGGCTTATGAGGAGGTTTCTCATGTCAACCTCTCGCAATCGTGTTAGGTCTAGCCACGCGCGCGAGTCGCCGAATTCCTAACCCCGAGCCGCGCGATAAGTAGTAACCGGCTTTGCGCGACAGCGGGTCCCAGCGGGTGGTTTCCCGATCGATCAAACCCCGTCCGAACTGTCCGGTGTGGCGCGACGCGCTGCCGAGGCCCCAGGCAAGCGCGGCACTCACGAGGCCAAAGGAGGAGAGCGCCAACCCGCTCGCGAGTCCCGCCGCCATGGGCATGACCTGGCGCATGATGAGAAACGTGAGCCCCGCGGCCATGCACACCCGCACCGCATCCGCAATCGAGATCCCGCCGCCCAAGTCCGCCGCCTGCTGCGCGACCGAGGAGACGATCCCTAACATGAGCGCGCTCACCATCACGGTTAAGATCGTGATAAAGGCATAGTTCGCGAGTTGCGCGATCCAGGCTTCGAAAAAGCGCTTGGTGGTCTCAAAGAAGAGGAGCGCGATAAAGAAAGGCCCCAACGCTAACAGCACCGAGAGCGCGATTTTGGAGAGCGCTAAGAGAAACATCGCATAGATCGCGGTCACCCCGACGATGAAATAGACCGAGAAACCGGCCAGGTAGTAAGAGAAATCCCCGTTGAAGATGCCGCCTTTCTGAATCAGCAGGCTCGCCGCATCGCCGCCCGTGAAAATGATCTGATCGATGATCCCGACCGAGTCGTAGGAGCCGATGACGCCGGCGGCGAGTTCGCCAGGGGAGTTAAAGAAAGTATCGACGATGAGATCGTTATACAGCCACAGATTGAGTGCGCCGCCCAAGATCACCACCAACAGAATGATGCGCTTGACGCCGGTACCGAACGGTTCCTCGATCTTGCCGGTGAGCTGCAGGTAGCCCCAGATCATCACGTACACTGTCGCGAGCGTTGCGATCGCCGGGGTAATGAGCGTGGCGATTTTCGCCGTGTTGGTCCCGATGTAGGCGGAGAGCATCCCATTGAGCCAGGTGCTGAACGTGGCAAAGAATCCCATGTCGACTCATTCCTTTGGCTTTTCCGGAAGTTTCAGCGGCGGCAGATTCCGGAGAGACCCGATGCTCGCCCGGCGCTCGGCTTCACGCGCATTCACGCAGTCGGGCAATCTCCCCACCGTCCCCGGATCATTCGCGCAACTCCTCATCTCGTTCGCCCGCAATTGCGCGTCTTTCCCATACTCCTCCACCGTATGCGCGGCCCGATCCGGCGCCGGTGCGCAAGAAGCGGTGCTTAAGATCGTGACAACGAGCCCTAAACAGAACCGCCCACTTTGCGCACCGGGCCGAAACCCGTTATTCAGACTCCTCAAGGCAGCCGCAACGGTGCGAGCGTACGCAGTGATCCGACGCTTGCCACCACTTGCTCGCTGGCGCTTTGCCGCCGCGCCCACTCCTGCGCTTGGGCCGCCTGGTACAACACGTTTAATTTCGTGCTCTCGTTCTGCAGCATCCCGTGCTCAGCCGCGATGCGCGCCTGAAGTTCTAAAATTCCCTTCTGGTCGGTCGCCGTTGGAATGGCATTGATCAATTGCTGGATGGACGCAAATCGCGCGCTCGCGTTGGAGTAGGCCTGCTGGCTTGCCGTTTGCAAGAGCGCCGAATTGCTGCGGGCGTTCGTCAATTGTTGCTGTTCGCTCGGGGAGAGCGCCGCGACCTGGGCCGGTGTTAACACCGCATTGGTCGTGATGTGGCTCTGAATGCCGGGCGCCAATGTGCTCGCGAGTTGATTGAAATCCGAGACCAAGTAATTACGATCAACGCCGGAGAGCAGGTTCTGCATGCCGCGATTGCCGGTCATCGACTGGTATTGGGCTTGCGCCTGGCTCAACTGGTTCTCGGCGGTCTGAATCGCCTGCTCCATCTTGGCGAGTTGCTGGATGAGCTGCGCGATGGCCCCGACATCGACCACCGCCCACTGCGCGTTCGCACGCGGGCAGAATCCCATCAGAGCCAATAGGGCCAGAACAATCATCGGCACGTTGCGTTTCATCCGTTGTCTCCTTTGGTTTTCGCTTAAGCTTTTGCTCTAAGACGGCTGCTCGAAAAGCGGCAGCCAATTCGTAGGATCGGTTCCCACCTGATCCATGATCGAATAGAGGCGCTCGACGGAGGAAGCGCGCCCGGATATCACGGCCAGCGCGGCATCGAACCCTTTCAAATCCAACTGACACACCACGGAGTAATGCCCCTGTTTGACCAAGAACATCCGCGAGCCCGGTTCTAACTGTTCTTTCAGGAGCTTGAACTCGCGCTCAGAGAGCCCGAAGCCCTCGATGTACTCGGGCGCATTGGCATCGGAGTTGGGAAACAAAATCTTGGTCGGGGTCTGTTCAATGATCGTCCGGCTGATGGCGCTGCCTAACGCGTCGCTCGGGCTTTGCGTCGCGGCGCAGAGCACGCCATTTAACTTGCGCCACACTTTCAAGCCATCTTTGGCGAACTGTTCGAACGCCGGGTCCGCCAGGAGCCGCGAGAACTCATCCGCCCAGCACACGAAGCGCCGACCATCGAGAAGTGTACGAACGACATGAAAGAGATAGAGCGTGACGGGGGAGCGAGTGATCTCGTTATCCAGAAACTCGGTCACGTCCGCGCCGAAGAGCGTCGAGTGGGCCAATTCTGAGCAGAATGTGTCCGCGGGATTGTCGAACGCCCAGGCATAATCGCCCCGCATGCTCTCGCACCAGCGCGCGAGCCGCGCGTGAATGCCATCGGTTCGGGTAGCATCGGTGAATTCGATCAGCCGTGACAGCCGCCGCGCGCCGGACTCGAGTGCGAGAGTTCCACGCAGCGCATGATCAAGGTCCCCCTCCTCCCGCACACTCAGGCTGATCGGCCCCCGGACGAGACTTCGCAGCCAAATCTTCAAGAACTCGATGTTCGCGGGCGTCGAGGCGAGCTGTAACGGATTAAATCCGGTCGGCGCGCCGTTTTTCAACGGCAAATAGGTGCCGCCCAGAGCACGGACCAGGATTTCGAGTCCGCGGTCCTTATCGAACACGACCTGGGTCACGCCCTGTCTTGAGAGCATGGCGAGCATGAAGCCAACGAACACGGTTTTGCCTGATCCGGTGGGTCCGCACACAAAGGTATGTCCGGTGTCCTTGCGGCTACCGCCGTCGGGATCTTTAGGATCGGTGGCGTGCAAAGAAAAGTAATACGGTGAGCGCGAACTCGTCATCAGGAGAGATAGTGCATCGCCCCAATGATTGCCCGTCGCGCGCCCGCACGGGTAGTTATGAAAGCTCACCATGGCGGCGAAGTTGCGCGAGGTGATCGGCGCCTTGCGCGGCCGGTCGGCGAAATTGCCGGGAAGCTGAGCCCAGAACGCAGCCTCGAGCGCCAAATCCTCCCGCGCCACCGTCATGCCGGTATCCGCCAGGAGCGCCCGCGCAAGCGCCACATGATCGTTGAGCCGTGCCAAGCGACGGTCCTCTGGATCTGCAGGATCGCTTAAGACCTGCAGCGTGAAGTGATGATCGCCCATGCAGAAGTCATTACTGGTGAGCGCATCCAAGGCGTCGATCAATTCCCCGGCTTGGCTGACCGCGAAGTCTCCGGCATTGGCCATCCGCGCATGCTGGCGCTGCAAGAGCCCTTGTCCCGTGGCCTTATTTAAGAAAGAGAAGGACTGCGTGAGGACATAGGAGAAGGGAGCGGACAACAAGCCGTCGTACATCCCCACCACCGTCGGGGTCGGATATTCCTTGATACCCAGTACGGCACCAAAGTGCGTGCGGGTGGCCGAGCGGTATTCGAGGGTCTCGGTGCCAAAGAGCACGCGGCTGGTCGCGAGCACGGCGTTCAAAGGTGAGCGCGGCAAGGGAACGCGCTGCGATTCGCCGTTTAAGAGGAGCGACAAGAATTCGAGCAGGGAGGAGTAGCGCCGATCATTCAGCACATACACCTTCAATAACTCGGGCTCATAGCGCGCGAGCGAGGCGGCCACGGTCTGGCGGAGCTTCGCACACGCCTCGAGCGCATCCGCTCCGTCGGCGTCGCTCCGGCCAGCGCGCTCTTTCGACATGAACCGCGAGAGGAGCGTCGGTGCCGCGCCGGTAATGGGTCGAAAAAGGAGCGTCAAGTAGAGCTCATTCACCATTAACGTCTCGCCGGACAGGCGCTCCTGGTAACGCTGCGCCAGGCGGTCGGCGAAACCACTTCCCGCCGCGGGTACGACGTGCGGGGTGTCGCGACGGCGAATGAGATGCGCCCAAAGCGCCACGTTGGGACTCGCGATATTTCGCCAGGCAACATTGAGGCGCTCGTGCCAGTTATTGAGCGTTTCATCATCGGCGCTCTCGAAACTCGCGCCGCTCAAGCGGAAGGTCTGAAGATAGCCGCCTTGTGTGGTCACAATGACTTCGGGGGCCACGTGCGCGGTATAGGGAATGTGGCGCGAGGCCGGCATTTCCCGGCGGATGGCCGCCGCGCGCATCACGGCAGGCGCCTTAGCGAGTCGGTTACGACTTGCACCGCCCGCTCGCGGCGCCGGCCCGTCTGATTCGGGAGATCCAAGATCAGTGGGCTGTAGCTACTGGCCTTCCACACGCGGTAGTTGGCGAGGTACGAGGGCATGCGCGTGCGGCCCCACAGCAGAATCAGATCGAAGTAGCGGGCATCGCGCGCGCAGAGGAGCGCGCACACGCCATGAATTGGAATCGCGATCAGGAACGTAAGGAGGTTCTTGGTAAGCAGGAACACTTCCATCGTAAAGACGAGATTAAACAGGAGCGCAGAGAAGGTGACACCCCAGCGCATCGGCGGCCGGGTGACCGCCACGAAAAGGATGTCGGCGGTGAGTCCTTGATTCCGCTCGCTCATGACTCACACCCCGAACATGCCACGCACCCAGGTCACGATCTGCGGCGCGCCAAAAGCGATGGCGATGCCGATCACAGCACCGATCGCCCAACCCCACGAAATTCGGTTTGCCATCGCCATGCCGCCCAGCACCATGATGAGAATGATGGCGACCGGCGTGAGCCACGCGAGGATGTTGGTCTGCAGAGAATTGGCGCCGGTTAAGAACGGCGATGCCTGCGCGAAGGCCAATTGCGGCAGAAGAACCACCGCTGCCAGCACGACCGCGTGCAGCGCCGGCCGCCAGTTGAGTGAAATCCCTTCCATTCTCCACTCCCGTCGTTATTGTGGAGGGAATGAGAACATCCTGTATCAACGGGCAAAGGGCCAGATTCGCGGGAAATTCAGTGAAACTCGTCCTAGAGAGTGCCACGCCGCGGTCAGTGATAGTCGAGGCCGTGCGACTACGTAAAGAAAAGCGTTGGCGAATTCGCGGCGAAACCGAACCCCGACTCGCTCTTGTTGCGACAATTCGCCAGAAATAACGCACTGCTGCTGCCACAGTGGGCGGCCTTAGAAGTCGAGTCCAAGAAGAGTTGGGGTGCTTCAAGACGTGGCCGCGAATCTGTCCTTAGCCCCCAGACCTGCCGCGTCAAGGCGGATATCCAGGTTGACAAAGTCCGAGGAGGAATTGCGATTCCAAAGCGTTCCTTGATGCGCTTCGCGACGTGCGTTCGGGTGTCACCGCGATAGTAGAGCATTAGCGACTCAAGAATAATTTTCAAAGGATAGGTCTTGCCCTTCGCGCGCTGCGGTGTGAAGACACGACCGCAGCTATGGCAATACCAGAGCTGAACTGTTTCGAGTTTCTTGTGGCGTCTGCCTTCGCGGGTGATCTCGGCGCCGTTGCAGAAGATGCACCGCTCCAGGTCAGTGCCGACCAGTCGGGCGGCACGGGAACTCAGTGTTCGATGGTCGGTGGCACTGCGTCGCACGTCAGGTTCCTCCTGAGCCCTCTCCTCGCCCCAGGCATGAACCCGAACCGCGGTAGCCGGCAAGATGGCCACCCCACGAATATCGCATGCCCGTATGTGTGACGGGCAGGGCGCATCCCCCAGTACATACGGTGCCAAATCTGTGGGGTCGCCCCGTGAGTTTGGCAGCCGTCTTGAGGAGGGTGTTTGGCGGGTTCAGCCTCACGGCTTCTGCCGCGTGAAAGAACCGTAAGTGCTGAATTCGTGGGGCTTTTTTTGGTTTTCAGGCAGCCCGCCGCCGGTCGGCGGCATTTGCACCTGGCGCATTGCAAGTTTAGCCAGTCGGGACGGCGTAATTTGGTGGAGATGGCGGAGATCGGCGATTGGATCGTGGGGACCGGCGGCAAAAGCGCTTCCTCGGCAGGCCACGGTCGCCTCATCTATGCCATGCGCGTCACCGATAAGATCGGGGTCGGGATCTGTTAGAGCTATCAAAGATACTCGGCCTACCGTCCCCCATGGACTTGACTCTCAGGGGCACTCATCACGACATGATGCCGATCATTTCGGCGATCCGCTGGCCTCCCGATCCCGGTACGGCGCCAATAACCGGACCTAACTTGATGGAGACTTACCAGCACTACTTCGGCGCGGTGACACCTGCACCTCCGCTGCAGATGACGGACCAATACGAGATTTCCAATTGGCTCGACTGCAAAATGGCCGCAGACCTATGGAGTCGATGGCAGCGCGGCGAATTGAAATAGCAGCGACTGGTGTCGAAGCTCCCTTGTGCTACTTAACGTTCCTCGGGTGTCTTCCAATCCTGAAATCTTGCCAATGCATCAATACTACCAATGAGCTTTCGCGCTTGAGATAGGCGACTAGCAATTAGTGGGAGGTGATCAGAATCAAGTTCGCGCAACCGCAATTCTGCGTCCACAAAAAACGCTTCGATCTGCTTTGCTTGGTTCCATGTCTTGATGATGTCGGAAAGGTCTTCCCGGCTTTCTTTGCGAGCCTTGCGGGCCGCCTCTTCTGCGCGCTCGCGTTCCCATTTGCGCTTCTGCTCCTCCCATCGTATCCGTTCCAGTTCGGCTTGGCGCTCGCCAGCTGCGATTAGTTCCGCGATATGCGGGGTCGCGTCAATCAGGTCGCGAACGATGGTGGAAACCTTTGACATTAGCGCATGACCTACCGTCTCCCGCCACTGCTTGGTCCATTGGGCACGCCGGTCTGCGCAATACGCTTGGAGACAGAGTCGACCGCTTGGAAAATCTTGCTTTGATGTGCGCCAGTCATCTGCATATCGAGTGCGCTTCGGTGAAGGCAATTGATCTACCCGAACGTAGTTTCCATCCACGTATCGCCCATCTACCTCTTCGGACATTTCAAAGATGGTTAGGCCAATGACCAAAGAGCCGATATAGACGACCGTGATACGCCCCGGCGACCAATGTCTGCTGTGCTCGTATGAGTCGTGAATCTGCTTCTTCGGAATTTCATGCTCGTCGATGGCCGCCCTAGACACGGGTTCACCGTTTGGTGCCAAGACAACTCGGCACTCATGGGCTTCGAATTCTCGAAAAAAGCCATTTGCAAAGGCCAGCGCTTTTTCTAGACCGTCTTTGCTCACGACCAGGTCGACGAGATTTCGCTTGGCTGGGCGCAGGTATTTGGACCAATAGGAAGTACGGCCCACTTCAAAGTGCTCCTTTGCGCCTACAACGAGCGGATGCACTTCCGGCAATGTTGAGGTCACTTTTCTTTTGCGTTTTGGTGGCGCTGTCGGAGCTTGAGGCAGTGGTCGCCGAACCGCCTGAACCTCGCTGCTGCGATTCCAGATTGCCTGATCACCGGGGCGAATCGCTTGTAACGGCGGTTTATTGGATGACTTCCCGACTGCTAACTTTGCCCAATATCCGCGCTCCGGGCGGGGGACGTTCATTAGACTACATATTCGAGCCATGTAGCTTGATGAAACCTTGAACCGAGCAGCCACTTTGAGCATCGGCTCTGCCCACACCAGTTGGTACAGCACCTCACGCGTGACGTCGGGTCGCTCCTCCCTGGCATCATCCTGCTGGCCCGTTTCGCCACTCCCAGCCTCAGGCCCCATTTAATTGTAATCTCCTAACTTCGAAGACTTGGGCCCGATCGGATCGTCGGTGGCGCCGTATAGGGACTTGGCAGTCGAGCAATTGAATATATAGAAGGTCATATAGCTATCCGCGGCCGGCGGTCCATTCGGTGGGGTGTTGCGGGTCGGCGCGCCACCAGCTGGCATGATGGATGTCAGCTGGCATCCAGTGCTCGATGAAAATGACGTGTGAGTAGGTGCGGCGGGATTGTTCCGCATCGTGGCGGCCGGTTGCACTAACCACGCCTCTTTCCGTCAACCAGGCGATCCAGATGGGTCTTTCCTCCGATGCCTCAAGTCGTTCTCGATGCGGGGCGGGCAGTTTCTCTAACTGCGAGATGCGTTGGTGTAGTTCTAACCCCAAGGCGCCGGATAGAAAACCGGTTAGGAGGTCTTCAATGAGCTTTTGCGATATCTCCCCCTCCTTAGGTTCCTGTCGCATCTCTTTATTTTGGACATCTCAAAGTAAAGGGACCTTACGATGCGAGGGAGCCCGAATCGTAAGGTCCGACCGCAGTCGCAACATACTTCTTACCCGCCAATACCAGCGCGCTCGATTCTCAAGAATGGGAAAGTCTTAAGAGCCTTTTACGCACGGCGGCAATCGATAGAGGTCCAAAAGACACATCTGAAGCGACTCACACAGTAAGACGCACGAGTCGTTCTTTTCCGCACTGTGGGGCGGACTTCGTCTGAGGCCGCAAGGCTTTGCGGTAGTCGACCTCTCGGCTAAATCGCATCGCTCAAGCTTGTAAATTCGAAGTCATGTACCTTGAGTCGTGGACAGACGATATTCTCGCTCCCTCTCGCAGGGACACCCGAGGAATCCAGTTTATTGAGAATAAAAAAAGGCGATTCGGCAAAGCGCATATTCTTAATCGGTTTGGTGACTTTGCCGTTCTCGATTAAAAACGTGCCGTCCCGCGTGACTGCTGATAACTGTAGTGTTTGACCGTTCATTACGTTGAAATCGGAAAAGCGGTGCACCCATATGCCTCGCTGGGTGGACGCGATCATTCGATCCAGCGTTTGCGATTCACCCGTCATTTCCAATCTAGCGCAGTTTGGATTTACCACTGGCGCACGTTTCCGTTGCTGAGCATAAAAGAAACTGGTAGCAAGATTTGTCAAAACACCCTGCGCAATCCATGAGGTGCGTTTCATAATATAGCCATTTGGACCGAGCGGGGAAAATGGCATTAGCGGATCCAGTGGATCAGAGAGGAGATTTATTCGCGCGTCCACGATTCTTAAGCCAAGCTTGCTCCCTCCGCCTACGCGGGCGAACGCGGAATAGCCCTGTTCAGCGAATTCTAAAGCCATTTGGGCCGTCGGGGCGCCAATAACTAGATCGACCAACTGCGCTACCGCCTCGGGTTCAATGATTACGACATAGCGTCCGGGTTCGATCGAAACCGGATTGTCGCTGCGTTTCGCAATGTCGATCGCGCGCCTGGCGACCTGCTCTACGTTTACGTTTGCAAAATCCTCCGACCCGCTCCAGGCCCACCCCGAACCAGCGTGGGAGGCAGTTCGCGAGTTCATGCTGAACTCGCCATATGTTGCGCGCGTGTATGCCTTGACCCCGGTGGTGGTCAAGAGAAGACTAGAGCCTGCCGCACATTTCAGGGTACCCGCTCCGATTTGCCGCGCTTCGTCAGCAAGATTGGCAGCAGACCGAAGCAGATCTCCCTGAGCGCCGGCGACAGTACCTGCCAGAGTCGACTCAAAGTAGATGGGTGGATCGGAAAAGTTTTCTGGCGAAGCTAGGAAGAGGCCCTCGGACATTGATTGTCGATCATGCGCCGCCAAACCCACAATATCATCGAGCAGCGTTGAAAGACCGCCTGTCGTAACATCCTCCGTAGAGCCACTCACTTGATGACCGTCAATGCTCAAAACAATTCTAACCACGCTTCCAGCGTCCCCTGACATGTTACTCATGTCGTTGTTTGCAAAGTCGGCTGTGGTTACTGTATGTGACCCGACGGTAATGATTGCCTCTCTCGCGTGCACGCGGGAAAACACTTCGATTCCGATATTCTCTGCATCGCTTCGCGAGAGAACGCCCGGTACCTTCTCCATTGATGACTCTTGGTTTGGCATAGCCACTTCGTGAGTCACCCGATCTTGCCCGTGTTGATAACATTGATTTTCCGCACGAGAATTGGCACGGCAGCAATTGCGACGAAACCTAGCTGTTCCACCGAAGGAGTGCCAAAGAAAAACTGCGCTACCGATGAGGATCGTGGTCCGCCGATCGCATCGACGCTCTTCCAGAATTGTGGCGTCGAAAATTGGACCGCCATGTCTTTGCAGAACCCTGTGCGCTTGCCGTTAACTATTTCCTCACCCATTGCGATACTTGCCTGTGAGTTCAGAGCCGCCTGATCAACAATTACGTTTAGGCTTTCGATAAAGAACCCATGCTTTACATCTTGGACTAGATCTTCCTCAGAGGTCTGCGCGGATCCAGACCGGAGAGTGAGATTGGGCAAATGCAACGCGGGCTGCCGACTTCCGCTATCACTGGCACACCCGTGCGAGTGCATGTCTCGACCATGAGCCGCGTACCATGAGCGAAGTGCCGGCGACGTCTGACGGGAAGTGATATAGTCCATAATCACGCCTTTCTCCACAAGTTCGAAATCGTCAGGTTTCACTCCCTCCGAGTCCCAACTCACTGTGGCGTTGGCGCCAGGTCGCGAACGATCCGCCCCAATGTTGACCAATTCGCTCGCGAGATGAAACTTACCCAAAATGTCAGCTGGCGGACTCGCATAGGTGGGGCCCTTGCTGTTAGCCGCTATCAACAACGCCCGGTCCAGTTCCAGCGGGTTGCCAATTGTCTTCCCTAATATTTCGGCCGTCGCACGGGCACCGATCACGAGATCGTATCGGCCCACATCAACAGTTTTGACTGGTCGAAACCTCATGCGTCTCACGTCTGCAGCCACGCGCGCGAATTCGGTCGAAAGGTTCGCCTTCGAAACCGACTCATAGCCATGGCCTCCAGCAAGGAAGGAATTGACCTGACGGTGAATCCAAAACCTTTCGTGTACCGACTGAGCGCTCACCATCGCCGTGGGAATTGCAGAATAGGTTCGTTGTTCAACAAACGAGCCGTCAGTGGATGCGAATATTTCGTCTCGCCTCACCCAATTAAACGTGCAGCCGCAGTCTAGGACATCATTCGCGTCGCCGCCTCTCAATTCCGAGAACGCGGAAAGTGCCAACTCCTCCTGTTCACCGAGTGGCACCGTAAACGGGTCAAGTTCAATTGGCGTTTGCCATGCACCATTAACAGCGGGTGTTGGCGCAAATTCAAAAGCACGGCGCGTGCGCGCCCTACCTGCTCTGGATCTACTAACCGCCGATAGAGCGACAGATGCTACTTTATCCGCATTTAATCGGAGAACGTCGCCAGCAAACCCCATTGTGCTATCCACGACAGCGCGTACACCAATTGTGGAGGTCCTAGTGAAGGAAAGATCTTCGACTCCCTTTTTCATGGAAACGCCGAACATTAATTGCTGACCAACTACAATACGAACGTCCGCAAACGCGGCACCCGCCGCCCGAGCTGATTCAAGCGCCTGATGTGCCAGCTCGCGTAGTTGCTTTCGGTCGTACGGATTCGTTTCCGTTAAAGCCTCACTAACCTGGGATTTCGCCGCTTGGGATATGAGCGAAAGCGGAACAGTCCAAGCGATAACCCCCGCCGACGCGGTCTTCAAAAAACCGCGCCTGCCAATAGGTCGCATTATCAATGGTTGGCTCCAAAGGACTTGCGAATACTCACCCAAAACGTTCTCAGACGAGGATCGCCGTAGGAACTGTAGTACGCAGATCCGCCGAAGAAATCGAATGGCGGCAGAGTGTTAAATATATTCTTGATGCTTCCCTGAATTTGCACGTTCGATAGGACCGGACCGTCACTTGAAGTGAACTTATAGCCTCCGAAGAGCGAGTGATAAATCTGCGATGGGATTCTGAAGCCACCCTGCCCATCAGTGTAGTAGGTTGAAACACTAATCGGATCGTTGGGCGAGCCCTCCTGAAAGTACCCCGAGATATAGTTCGACGACCAGCCGGCAGTCCAGCCCTTATAATTCCAAGCGACTGTCGCGTTTGCCTTAACTTTCGCTTCACCTCCATCCGCAGGGAACCCGACAAACTCATTCGTGGGCGAACCAATCGCGAACTGCCGTAGATCATGATTAATCAATGTCCCCACGGCATGTAGAGAGAATGCGCCTAACCCTGTAGGTTTTGCATAGTCGAATGTCAAATCCCAGCCGTCGGTTTTGAACAACGTCGCGTTGAGTGGACTATCATCGATGAGCGTGATTAGCCCAGTCGTTGGATCACGCGTCACTCGGCCCGCGAGTCCCGGTGAATCAACTATCTGCTGGAATGTCGGGGTCGTAATATAGTTAGGCTGGGAGATGCGATAGTACTGAAGATTCAACCGTAAGCCACTTAGAGCCAATTGCGTCGGTTGCCAAATCACCCCGACGTCCCAGTCTTTCGACCTCTGCGGTGAAAGATTTGGATTACCACCATTTGTGTAGTCGACGTTGTAGGTTTGACCGTTTTTTGGATCGATAATGGATGCACACGGCGATCCGCATACGGGCGTCGGAATTGGCAGAAGCTGCGCAGCCGTCGGCGGTAAGAATGCATTTGCAAATGATGCGCGAATAGCCACATCCGCAATCGGGGTGTACTTCAAAGCTATCGTAGGATTGGTCGATGTATAACGAATCGTGCGAGCAGGTTCGTTGGGGCTATATTGCTGCAAAAAAGCCGGCGCAATGAATTGGAACGCGGCATTCGCGTGCACTGTATAAATCTCGGATCGGCCTGCGAGCTGTAATTCCAGCCCATGCACCAAGGATATAGAATTCTGATTTGTCACTAGCGGCACCAGCGCTTCCGCGTAAACACTAGTCACTGTCTGCAATTGAGGGTCGAGACGGAGATCGCGGTCATTGGCAGGCGTCATCGGATCCGTCGTAATGGAGTCATTGCTGTCGAATCCCTCCTTTCGATGCTCGAAGCCCACTGTGAGAATGGGCGCGCCCCATGGTAGCGAGCCGATCGGCCCGGAGGCGCGCAGTCCGATATCATCGAGTCGACCTGTGCCACCGCCCGATTGATCGCCCAGATACGGCGCCAAATTCAGTGGATGCGCAATCGTATCGACGAACGGATTAAGGGTACCGTCCGCGAACGCGGCATTTACGGCCACATAGTCCGACGGATGATACAGATAAGAGAATTTGTTTCGAGACCAGGTGTAATCGAACTCAGAACTCCAGCCGGCGGCGAGCTTCGCTATGAGACCTACCGTCGCGATATTTGTGACGCTATCTGTCGTCATAGGCGTCGAAGCGGCCGATGGAAACGTAAAGAGCACCGCCTCTTGAAATGGATTGTCAGGTGCAGTTGATGGCACGTAACACGTGCATCCGAACGGGTTAATATTTCCGACACTCGAGTTGCTCGAAGTCGAGAATTCCGTAAACACATCAATATTAGACGTTAGCTCTCTGCGGATCGTGAACATTAAGGATTTCACTTCCGGAACCGATGTTAGCGGTTGTTGCAATCCAAAACTTGCCGTTCCTGGCGCCAGCGCCAGATTGTACTTGCCCGCATTCGCTAGTAAGCCAGCTGATATATCCGAGCCGGGCGCGGCACCCGCAGGCACGTAGGTGATGCCAGAATTGAGCGGCGTGCCATTCCTTAGTATGAGGTTGGTTGGATTGAAGTTGGCATCGACTCCGTAGATATTCGTAGTCGCACCGGGAAACGGTGACTCCGCTCCGTAAATGTCTGACGGACTGTTATTTAGAACATTTGTGAGACCGCGCTGGAATAGTCCCAGGCGATTTCCCAAAAGCAACTTCGTACCGTCGGAATAACTCCCCGAGATCATAATCTGCGTACTATCCTTGAGCGTAAAGCCGTACGTCGCATTTATCGTGCGCTGTTGTCCGTCGCCTCCAGAAGGAATATCGTTGGTATACCTAAATTCGCCGCCTTGAAAATCCCTCTTGAGAATTACGTTAACAACGCCACCGATTGCGGCGCCCCCATAGATGGCGCTAGCACTTGATGGTAAGACTTCGATCCGCTCAATCGCGCCCAACGGAATCCCGTTTAAATCAGGCTGCCCACTATTGCCATCTATCGCAACCCCGGCTGACCTGCGACCATCGATCAAAATCAACGTCTCGTTGGTGCCCAGTCCCCTTAAATTGATCGCAGTGGTGTTTCCTGCAGTAGCGCCCGCAGATTGTTGCGGCGTAAAGAACTGCGTGTTCATTGTCAAATAATTCTTCAGGAAGTCCTGAACGCTGGTAGCTGCTGACTGGTCGATCTGTTTGCTATCGAATATGTAATAGGGCTGCGCGTCGTCCACGGTGCGCGTGACATCGACGTTCATGATCCGCGAGCCCTTGACGAGGATTTCGGCAAGACCGGCAGGGTCTTCGGTTACAGCATGGGGAGGATTTTCCGCTGCCTTGGGAATACTCTCGGCGGATAGATCCTGCGAATTTTTCTGCTTGGCAGTCTTTGGTATTTCCGCAAGGGTATAAGTGGCTCCGTCTTTTGATGTCGCAGCGAGACCGGTGCCTTTGAGAAGAATTGAAAGCGCTTCATCAATCGAGTGCAGTCCTAATACCGCCGCAACCTTTTTACCCCGCACTAGAGGCTCTGAAACTAGGATCTGAATTCCAGCTTGGCGCGCGAACTCTGGAATGCCAGTAGTGGCAGACTGAGCAGGAACGTTGAAGGTCTTCGTCTGGCTCTGCGCCAACGAAGTGTCGGCAAAAGCCGTGATGAGAAATAAAACGAATGTCCCGGTCATCAACCGAAGGCGTGCACTGTCGGTCATAGTATCCCCTTTAACGAGACGTACATTGCGTCCGTGTTAGGGGGAATGATGAACGGCGTGTGAATTTCCTTACCCGTGTTTCAAAAACTCATCGCGATCGTTTCCGTGACAACTCGATCGTGTCGCCGTTGTTTTTGACCACCGCGCCTAAGGTCGTCACGACGGCTGCGGCAAACGTGTCAGGTTCGGTCGCACGGAATTGTCCGACCAGTTTCTCGGCCGCTAGGCCGGAATCCGAGATCACGAGCTTCTTTGCGTTGTAGCGATTGAATTGCGCCGCCGCTTGATCGAGTGTTTCGCCCTCGAGAACAATTTGCCCTGCCCGCCAGGCGAGGGAGCGTTCGATATCCGGCGATGCTTCGACTGCTTTTGGCGGCTCATACTCGGCGACGAAGGCCTTGGAGCCCGCCGCCACTTGCACTTTGCGATCCTCTTCGCCCATCGTCCAAGTCTCGACCACGCCTTCTGTCACCTGTACGTCGGCGCCATCGTCGTGCCGACGCACTGAAAAAGCTGTGCCCACAGCGCGGATGCGGATTCGGCCGGCGCTTACGATAAAGGGGCGTGTCTTGTCATGCGCCACCTTGAACCAGGCTTCGCCTTGGGTAAGCGTCACTTCACGCAGATCCGGATGCATCGACACTTCCACGGCGCTTTGGGTGTTGATGGCCACCAGCGAGCCGTCCTGAAGCGGCACCTGCCGGATCTCGCCAATGTCGGTTCCATAATGACGAGGCCCCGGGATAACCAGTACGATACCAACGAGGCTGGCAGCGAGGGCGGCACCGGCGAAGAGCAATTTGCGGCGAATCCATATCGGTCTTCGCTCCGGCTTCGGCACGACGCCTGAAAGCGCACGGCCGCGGTCCATGAAACTTAATGCCGCCTCGGCGCGCAAGAGAGCACCGCCGCGGCGCGGATCGCCGTCGAGCCATTTACGCAAAGACTCGTGCGTGTCGGGGTCGATTGACCCGGCATCGATTTGCGTCGCCCACTTGGCCGCTTGATCAGCGATGTCGTTCGCGGTCTCTTGCATACTCACTGTCGTCTTCCTCTAGATCCTTTTTCGCCCCGTCGCCTTCCATGGCTTTTAAAATCAGCTTCAATCCGCGCGCTGCCTGCTTTTCCACCGCGCTTTCGGAAATGCCTAAATCTTTGGCGATCTCACGCTGCGAGACACCGTGGACGCGTCGCAGTACGAACACTCGGCGGCATTTGAACGGCAATTGATCAATCAGTTGCTCCACTCGCTGCAATTCGCGCGCCCCGCCCACGATTCGATCAAGTGGCGGCGTTTCATCTACGATGCTTAGATCGCTTAAATCCGTCATGTTGTCGATGCGCACGATCTTCGATCGCCGCGCATGCTCTAGTACGATGTTGCGCGTGGTCTGAAAGAGATACGCGCGGCCACTACCAATGTGGGCAACGCTATCGAGGGCGGCTAAGCGGCTGTAGGCCTCCTGGATGACATCGTCGATATCCTGCGCGCGACCCGTCCAGCGCTTAAGCCACGCGCGCACGGATGCTTCATGCGGCAGCACATGACTGCCGACCCACGCCACAATGTCTTTTCGAGATTGCGTTGACACGAGAGCCTTTTGAAGACAGAGCGATCCTAAAGCCTAAGATGAACCGGAACGGAATTTCCGCAGGCGCGATGATAAGAAAGTTGAGGAGAAATGGTGCGGTGCGGCGCTTCGATCAGCGAGACCTTGAATCAATCAATCTTTGTGACGGCGAGCTTCGGGCGTGATCGTTCGCCAGCTTGCATGGTTACAAGAGGATCGAAGGGTGCCGATGCGAGGCCAAAAACCAAAGACTCTAATTCTTGAGCAGGCAAATGCAGCTTGCGAGCAATAGCCTGCTTAGGGATACGGCGCTTCCAGAGCTCCCTGAAAACCGTCTGCCAGACCAGGGACGTTTCGCGAGGCATGGGGTCAGGCTCCGCGGTTCGAAATCCCAGTCGGTTGATCTCGATGAAAAAGCGACGTGCCTGCCATTCAGTCAGTATGCCGAGCTTCGACAACTTGTAGGTCATCGCACTTAAGGATACGCCCCAGCGCGCTTTGGCGGCACGTACCTGGTCCAATGAATGTACATGCAGGATGCGGGCGCGCACGTCCGCCTCCGGCAGAAGAAAGCTTGAAGCGAAGGCATTCGCTTCCGCCTCAACGGCAATCTGCCTTGCGGCACCGTGTTTGTGAAGACATAGATGACCCAATTCATGTGCCGCATCAAATCTGCTGTGCTCGGCGGACTTGTAAGTATTCAAAAAAACGTACGGAACACTGTTGCGCCAACACGAAAACGCATCCACGGCTAGCGTGTTTTCCGACAGTGAGAAGACACGGACTCCTTTTGCCTCCAGCAGATCAATCATGTTGCTGATGGGCTGCTCGCCGATCCCCCAAGCCGAACGAAGACGCCGCGCAGCGTTTGCCGGATCCCTTTCGTGGCTCAGATCTAACAGGTCCGGTTGGGGAAGTTGAAATTCGCTGTCGATGTAGTCCGAAATCAGAAATGCGATGGACGCCGCGGCCAACGCCGCGTCGCGCTCGCGCGCTGTCATCGATTTTAAGCTGCGGAAACTGGCAGCATCCGCCTCCACCTCATCGATATCGACGCCTGTGAAAAAGGCTTCCGGGTACTCAAGCGCATCGGCCAGCGCTTGGATCGTTTCGGTGGTCGGTTCGTTTCTGGTACGTTCGAGACGAGAAAGCGTGACGGACGTGAGTCCCGCCTTGGAAGCCAGCTCAACGGCAGTCATACGCCTCCTTCTTCGAGCAAGGCGAAGCCGGTTGCTGTTGAACATCGGCGTTATCGCTTGAGGATAACCGGCTTGATCTCAACCCGCGGCGCATCGTCTTTGAGGTTGAGCAAGCCGGACGGGCCGCCTTCGCCTTCGCGAAGGATAAAGATCCGCTCCGCAAACCCAGAAAACTGCTTATCGACTACACCCAGCGGCTGGGACAGCTCACAGGCCACGGTGCCATTCACGAAGGCGGTACAGACGTACCATGTCTCCGCTCGATCGTATTCTGACAGTTCTTTCTGTTCACGTTCCTCATCGGCCTGCATGTTCTCGAATAGGTAAGGCTGCCGGTAGGAATTCTCGATTAGCGTTTCCTTCCCCGATCCGATGTCTGAAATCGCTTGAGGGACCTGCGACTCAAGGCACGCGCTGTCTACGGTCTGAAACATGATCTTCCGGGCATTCCGATGGTCGTAAACTGACTCTATGTTTTGCTTACTGATCCGCTCGTACCCGGCAGGACAAAACGTCTGCCGCATCGCCCGAACGCCGTAAATGTATGAAAACTGACCCCTCGCCGTTTTCGGGTCGTCAAGAACGCTATCATTACGAGCACCGAGGGCTGAAAGCGCGATCCGAACGAGAGCTTCTCTCTGGACGCCGAAGTCTATTAGGCGCCCTTCGACATCTTGAGGCTCGATGAGCAGTTTGGTTTTTAACACGCTTGGCCCTTGTTAAGATCTTACCCCTCATTATGAGGCACCAAATCTTAACATGCAAGGAATTCTCGTGCCCTTGATAGGCGAATTGGCCACTAGGACAGCCTGGAACGTAAGTCAGGTAGGCCAGTACTTATAAGTGCTGAGACCGAAGTCGAGCTGGCGGCAAAAGACGAGCAAATCCTTTCGAAGCTGCGTTTGCGCATCGGTTCGGTCGCCCAGTTGTCGGTACCACATGCAGGCATCGGCCAGCTGTAGCATGCGACTATGGTGGGATTGGGCGAAGTGAATGGTGTCGATCACGTTGTTGATGGGGCCGCCGTAGGCGAATCTCGTTCCGCCGGCGCGGTATTCGGCAAGTTCCGCCACCGACCGATTGACGACCTTCTCGTTCTCCATGTCGCCAATGAGCAGCGCCTGGGTGCCCTGCTTCTTAGCGAACCGATTGATGCGCTCGATGAGATACATCAGCGCGGTGGGCGCAACGTCACTCTCATCCATGGCAGTGAGCTTGGCGATATCGAGTCGCACAGCGATGTGAAATACGCCATCCCGTTGCTTCGCGACGGTTAGCAAGTGTTGCAGAATTTCGCTGCGCCTTGCTGGGTTTTTCAGTTTCTTAAAGTTCCTTTTGCCACTCCAAATGTCGGTGGCGTGAAACTCCGTGTCTTTGGTCAGGCCCGCGTTTGCACCGAAGCAGGCTTCGGCCAGTGTATTCATCTCCGCTTCCAGAGTCGGCACAATTTCCGGCGTCACCATGAGTCCGCCCAGCCAGTAGTAGGGCTGGCCAGCGCCCGGTTTCACTTCGTCGAAATAGGTTAGCAACATGCTCGCATTCTGACTTCCGACGCTCATGAAATCGAGATGAGACGCGGCAGGGTCGTGCTCTCAATCTGCCCCGCATCGCTACTTCAACACATCCGCCGGCAGCTGCGAGGACTTATCTTCCAACTCCGCTTTGGTATTTGCCGGATGCCGCTCTTGCGTAGTTCACAGTCAGTGGATGGTCAGGTCGAAGACACTTCGTTGGTGCTATCCCAATAGCCGATTGAGGGGTCGGGTGCGGCGCCGCAGGGCAGGTCCCTTTCGAGCCTGTCCCTCCCTTGCCATGATGGGCAGTACCTGAAGGAAGCTTTCAGAGACTGGAACCGAGAGTTGACGACTCAACGAACTCCCAGAGTGAGGAAATGATAGGTGTCGCAGCCGAGGTTCGTTGGATCGCGCAGGGGTTTGCCTAAACGCTGAAACCCAGCAACGCGCAGCAAGTCGTTCGTCTCGCTTTCGACCGAGTTCGATTCGGCGTAGCAGGCGCGAAACCCGATTGCCCCGGCGCTATCGAGACAGTGATCCAGCAGGCGTCTCGCGTGGCCGCGTTGCCCACACATGGGGAGCAAGACAAAGCGCTGTAGCTCTGCGATATGCGCGAAGTCGCAGTCCAAGGGCGAGATCCCGGCGCCGCCGACTACAAGTGAATCGCGCTCCAGGACAAAGTAGGCGCAGCGAGGCGCTGCGTAGATTTGCGACAAGGGCGGGTGATCGAGGGTGGGGTCCGCGCCGCTCCGCCCGTCTGCCAATTTCTCGTTAAGCCTTCTCGCCAAGGCGGCATCATCACGCGGCTCGATGGGGCGTATGAGGATTGCGGTCGGCTGATGATTCGCGTCGAGGTATTGCGGCATCACCGGTATCGGAGCTTATAAATTAAAAAAATGTCCACTGAAAAAGGGACTCGCGACACTAGAGGTCGATATAGCGAGTCCGCTCACCAACACAGTCACAGCAACTGAAGGCGACCGCACTATCGGTGCTGGGAAGCAATTGTGTTTCCCGTGCGGCCAATCCTTAAGTCTTTTGAGCTATCACTGTACGATCCCATGAGGTAAGACGCTTGGCGCGGGGATTTCCGCACAATGACTTTTCCGTTGATCCTGTTGTATTGCTCGGCGCAGGCCCTGCGCGCCACCTGTGCGCTACGCTGTTTTCTCCCGAAGAAACCTAGTGCTCGGTGCATGAGCACCCAGGGTTCACTGACAACTTCGGGTGTCCAGCCGGCACTCATTGAGATTTCGCCTTAGATTTAGCCTGAGCGTTTTGCTTGTTCTGAATTTCCCGCACCTGCGCGAAAAATGCGTTGATGGTTGTCACGGCGGCATTCCCGGCGTCAACTTCTGCCTTCTGTAGAGTTACGTAGATACCGGCCTTTTTATGCCGATCGTCGATGTACTGTTGAAGACAGTCGCCGTACGCCTTGATTTGGACTTCTAAGGATTTGAACTCCTTCGTCGTCAGCTTAGAGATATTTGATAAATTTGGCTCAACACAGCTGGGCGCTGGAACAGTCGTATCGGAAATAGAAGGTGGGCTTACAGCACTCGGTTGATTGTCCGCTGCGGCAGCGGCGCCTAGTAGCACAAGTATTAACGGTGCATATCTCATGTGCGGTCCTCCATTAGTGGATGTCGCCGGCCTTGACGGTGATCATTTGTGACGGATCGATAAATCGATGCAGCGAATTTTGGATCGCATCGGGAGTTGCTTTCTCGATGTCCTGTTCGAATTTTGCATCCCACGTGTAGTGGCGATCCAAATACAAGTGTTCCGCCAGATCGCCCGCGAGTTGATTATCCGAGGAGCGTGCGACGACGCGCGCTTGCAGCAGGCCGGATTTCGCAGCGGAGATCTCCTCCGCGGTAAAGCCGTCCTTGAGGGCGCGGGCGATTTCTTCCTGAGCGTCTTTTTCGACCTTGGCGATGTTCTGCGGTGCACAGATGGCGAAGACGGAAAAGGAGCCAACCGGATCTTGGGAGTCGACGTTTATGCTCGATACGACCGTATAGCTCAAGCCGTCCTGCTGGCGAATGCGCGTGGCGAGCCGGGAATTCAAGAAGCCGCCCCCGAGGATGGCGTTGCCGACTTCCAGTGGCGGGTAGTTGGGATCGGTGGCGCTCAAGTTGAGGGCAGCGGCGGAGATGAATACGGCGTTGGGCTTATCGGGGGTGGCAATCGTTTCCGATCTACTGGGGGTGGCCTTGTAAATCCCGACGGCGCGCTGGTATGGACTGGCGCTTTGCCATGTGGCGAAGAGCTCTTGCAGAAGTCTTGTGGTGGCGACGGTATCGAAGCTACCCACCAGCGCGATCTCGCCGTGAGAAGCGCCGTAGAATTGTTTATGGAACTGTTGTAAGTCTGCTGCGGTGATTGTGCTGATTCGCGCGGCTTGCTCATCGAAGGTGGGTACGTAACGGAAATCATCCGCCCCGTAGGCTGAGACAGAGCGTCGCACAGCCTGCCCGGCGAGCGGCTGCGGCTCAGTGCGCGCCGCTTGAATCTGTGCCAGCCGCGCTCGCTTGATCTCATCGAGTTGATCGGCGGGGAATGCCGGATGCTGGAGTAGTTCCGCAGCGAGGCGCAGAACTTCAGGTAGATTGTCCTTGGTGGTTTCGAACGCGACGGTGACGCCGCTGGCACCGCCGTTCACGTTCATGGTCGCCTTGAGCCGGGTCAGCTCATCGTCGATTTGCTGACGGGTATGATTCTGTGTGCCGCGCATGAGCAACGCGGCGGCGAAAGCGCCAATATCAGCCTTGTGGTGAAGAGACGCTATGTCTCCGAAATGCAGGTTCAGCAGAGCGCTGACACGACCGCCCTTGGTCTTTTTCTCAAGATAGGCGGTTTGCAGAGACCCTATGGCGCCGCGGGTGGTGCGCGCCTCGATGTTGCCGGGAGTGGCATCGAAGTGTTCGCCGGCTTCGACTGCCGCATTACCGGTAAACCCAAGCAGCAACGCATTGAGCTGCGGTGCTGCAGGGATGGTGGCACGCAGCGGATGCTCGTCGGGGATGAAGCTACCAACGGTAATGTTGGAGGTTACTAGGTAGGCCGCCGAAACGCGTTGCAGATCGGCGAGCGTGATCTTCGCCATCTGGTCGCGGTCCCAAAAGAGCAGCCGCCAGTCACCTTCGGCGACGTTCTCGCTTAAGTTGGAAGCCACATCAGGGGAGGAATTCAAGAGGCGCTCGTAGCCGTTCAACTGCTGGGTGCGGGCGCGATCGAGTTCTGCGGCGGTAAAGGGTTCGGTGGTAAGGCTGTCGATCACGGCGCCCAAGGCCTTGCGGGCGCTGGCCAGATCGCCCTCCTTGGGCAACACGACTGTGAAGATCATGGTTCCTGGGTCGTGAGCACTGTTGGCGGAGACACTGCTTTGAATGGCGAGCTTGGTTTCAATCAATTGTTTGTAGAGCCGCCCAGAAGGCTTGTCATCGAGCATGCCGGCCAGTAGGCCGAGTGCCGCGCTGTCGGCTTGCGCATCGGCTGGGATGTGGAACGCCTCGATGAGCACTTTCTGGCCGCCGGCGCGGCGCAGCGTGACTTCGCGCTCGCCATCCTGGGTCGGCTCTTCGGTGTAGAGATTCGGCAAGGTGCGGGTGGGCTTCGGGATGCCGCCGAAAGTCTTCTCGATCAGCTGCAGCGCATTTTTCTGATCGAATTTTCCTGTGACGATGAGAGTGGCGTCATCGGGTTGGTAATAGGTGTGATAAAAAGCCTGCAGGCGCTTGATGGGCACATGCTCGATGTCGGCGCGCGCGCCGATGGTGGGATGACCGTAGTTATGCCAGAGGTAGGCAGTTTCGAGCACGCGCTCGCGCAAGATGCGCGTCGGATTGTTCTCCCCCATCTCAAACTCGTTGCGAACCACGGTCATCTCGCTGTCGAGGTCTTTCTGCGCAATGAAGGAATGCGTCATGCGGTCGGCTTCGAGTGCCAGGGCCCATTCGAGATTGGCCGGCGTCGCCGGAAGAGTCTCGAAGTAATTGGTACGGTCTTCGGCTGTGCTGGCGTTCGTTTGAGCGCCGTGGGAAGTCAATTCGTCGGGAATTTTCGGATGCGTCGGCGTCCCCTTGAACATGAGATGCTCGAGCAGATGCGCCATGCCCGTCTCGCCGTAGCTTTCGTGCCGGGAGCCGACGCGATAAGTTACGTTGATAGAGAGTGTGGTGCTCGACTCATCGGGGTAGAGCAGAATTTGCAGACCGTTGGCAAGGCGGTATTCGGTGACACCCTCGATGGTTCGAATTTTCTCAGGAGCCGAAGTTACCTTGGCGCCTGCGCCCATGACCGGGGCCCCTGCGGACAACGCGCACAGGCATGTCGCCAGAAGGTATGGCGCTGACTTTACAAGAAGGAAGCGATTCATGATTGTCTCCAAAAATACAAATTAAACTGGTATTCCGCTGAGGTTGTCTCGCACGGGGCTAAATAGCTCACCTCGCTCCGCGCAGACGGCGTGACATCCACTCGGCAAGCAGCGCTATCACGATTACCGCGAACAGCCAGGGCAGGAGGCGAGGATCAAGGAACCGATGCCACGTGGATGTGGACGCTGCAGCTGGATCGCCAAGAGCGGCGTAAAGTTCCGCCACCGGTGCGGGATTAAGTGCGGCGCGATCGGCGACAGAGAGTACACGGTCGGAACGCGTGGTGTTCGCCACTTGACTGACTAAACCGGACCACCACGTGCGATAGTCGTTTGCCGACTCTTCGCTACGTACTGCCATCGGCCAGCGCCACGTTTCCAGGTAGCCTGCTTGCAGTACGCGGCCTTCGCCAACGCGTCGCGCGGCTATGGCAACCTCACCACCGCGTCGTTCGAGCGGCACGCTACCGTCCGCGAACTCAGTAAGAGGCAACAGCTCGAGTGCGTCGCGAGGCGCTGTCACTGAGGGGCCGTCGCCTGTGAACACCCCACCCTTCGTGGGCTTCCCAAAACTCTGGGCTGGCAACAGTGCGGCAATTCCCGGCAGCCGTGCGGCTTCGCCCATCACGATCAGGCCCCCGCCACTACGCACGTACTCCGAGATGGCCGACGCTTGTTTTGTGGCGCTGGCATCGAAGAGGATGACGGCACTATAGCGAGCGATATCGATCACGGGGGCGGCAGGCCCCTGCAAGACAGCAGCCTTTGGAGACAGATTGAGGCGCGCATCTACCTTCCAGCCTCGTTCCTCCAGCGCCATAACCGCGAATTTCGCTTCCCAGCCGGCGGTGGCAATCACTAGCAACGGGTGCAAGAGCAGGTTATCGCGCACGGGGGTGGTAGCTAAGGCGTCTTCCGCTTGCACGCGGGCAACGCCCGACAGCGAAGGAGTGACCCACACCACCCCGCCGGATGCTGTGGTACGTTGCGACCCTAGCTGCCCGACGGAATCGTTCAAGGTCACGGCCGTGTTCGCGGGTACGGCGGCCCATACGCGAACCGGATGCTGCGGATCGGCAACCGGTTCCGCAACGATACCGGTGGGCGTGAGCCCATGCCCCTCCCAGCTCACTGCCGTTCCCGTACCTCGCAACGCGGCCAACCAATCGCGCTCCGCTGTCGTTGGCACGGCATCCAGCGACACGTCTACTTGCGCAGGCGCCTCGCGGGTACTCCAGCGCACCAGCGCGGGGGTCAAAGCCCCTGAGCCGTCAATGTGGTCGTCTGGCTGTATGTACAGCCGAACAATCGCAACGATTAGCGCGAATATAAGTGTAAGCAACGCCAGGCCGCGCAAAGATCCCTCGACCACACGCCGAATCGACGTCAAATTGCGAAGCCGACGGATATCGCGAGAGGTACCATGACTGGACGTGCTCATTGGTGGCGCTTCACTGATTAGCGTTAGCGGGTGAGCGCATACACGATTAGGTTGACGCCGAAACGCGTTGGATCGACCGACATGAATTTTTTGCTATCGGGCCGGAAGTTCCACTCGGATGAGTAGTCCTTGCTGCTGTACAAGAGTCCAATACGTCCGCCATGAAGGATCGCGTAGAGCTCCTCGTGTACCAGCTGATCTCCCCAGCCGTTCAGCTCCTGGCTGGTGGTCGGCGGCCCGTTATCGAAAACGAAGAAGCAGCGATATAACTCATGGTCATTCGGGAGCTTCTGCAAGGGGCCGAACGTCCTGGTGATCTCCTCCGTGACGGTCTTGTGGAAGATACCGTCAATGTCGTGATTATGGTCGTCGATCACGATAAAGCCGCCGCGTTCGACGAACTGTTTTAGATTGCGCCGCTCGGCATCGGTGAAGTGCACGGGCAAGTGACCCGTGAGCCACACGAACGGGTATTCGAACAGTTCATCGCTGGCGAGTGCCACATTCACCCCGGCGGGGGCGACTTCCAGGGTCGTGTAGCGGACCAGGGAATCGAGTACGGCCGCGGGCAGATTCGGCGCGCTCTCCCAGTCCCCCGAATCGTAGCGGGCCGTTGCAAAGGTGAAGATCACGGCAGTGGACTCCACGCCGGGAGCGTCGGGTAGGCGCGCGGGCGGCCTTCGATGGCCCGACGCGCGTCCACCAGTGAGGCGCTCGGGTCGTGACCTAAGTTGATGGCGTCAATCACCTTCTCCAGAGCGCTTGCGAGCGGCGGAGCATCGCGTAATGCGTCAACGCGCAGTAAGGTCAATTGCTCCAGCGCGAGCTTCGGGTCTGACTTCAGTCGTTGCGCGGCTTGAGCGAAGCTGGCTGCAAGCAGCTCGGTCTTGCCTCGATCCTCCGCGCGCGCCTCGCGCGCGCTTGGTGCGACATGCTCTGTGCCACTCATGCGAATGCTGGCGGCATCCACCAGTGCGGGCGGTGGTTGGCCGCGGAAGTAGTACTTGGAAGCCTTACTCAGTTTAGACAGTGCTGCATAAGCCTTGCGTAGCGGCGGCAAGGCTTCCCCGGTCTCGGCGATCCCGAGACTGCGCGACGCATCCCACATCGCGGCGAGCGCAGTTTTCAGCAACGGGTCCACCGCAAACGATCCGCTCTGAGATCGATCGTCGATGAATCCCTGAACCTTCTCGCGGATACCGCCGGCCTGTGTCGCCAACGGTTCGGCCGCTTTCACAAACTCTTGGCGACCCAAGGTCGGGCGGCGCTTATCCAGCTTTTCGGTCGCCACGATTAACATGCGCAGCGACATCACCGAGACGTCGAACGGCGGCGGCGCCGGATTGACATTCACGTCGATCTTTTCGTTCTTCTTAGCCACGCGGATGATGCGAGCCTCCGAATAGCCCTTGCCCGGACCCGTCAACGTGTTGCCGTCTACCGCAACCGCTCGCACCGACAGCTGATCGCCTTCCTTCAGCTTAAACCAGGTATAGGGCACACCGATTTGCAGTCGTTCGTTGAGGACATTGCGGTCGAAGTGGCGTTCGCCGAGCGTGCCGGTGCGCGAGGTGATGTTCCCCTCCCCCTCGCCCGACGAAACAATGTATTCAAAGTGAGCCTCGGCCAGGCCTACGTCGTCCTGTAGATCTGCCTCCAAGTTGAGTGCTCCAGACACGGCGCGGAGAGTCGTGTCGTTGGCCGGTTGAAGTAACTTCACGATCGGTGCCTCATCCGGGCGCGGATTGATCACCACTATTCGCTGGTACTGTCGATCGGTGAGGATCAGGGGAACGGCTGTTTGCGGCAAGACGAAAGAAATCATCCATCCGGGCCGGCGAGTGGAGCCTGTGAGGGTCGCACTTGGAACAGGAATTTGAGTCGTGCCGATCGTGATGACGCGGTCGCCCAACCTCGCGCCAATACTCGCTGCGTCGCCGTGGCCCGCCAAGATCACTTCAGTGCCCACGAGACCCTCGAGGGTGTTGGGGTCGGAGAGCGTCTCGCTGTGCCGGCCGGTGTAGGCCGGTGGCGTGAGCGTCGCCGTGAGGTTCAAGAGGCGGTTGGCAAGCGGAACTGTCGCTGATGCCACATTGGCGGTCCCGGTCGGAGTACCGCGTCGCCCCTCAGGCAGCGCCACGACACCTAAGATCAGAGCGGCAAGGATCACGGCCGGCGTAATGAGAGCGTGGCGGGCGACCGCCCAGAGAGAGGGAGCCAAGCGTATTTGTTTCACGGCCGCATCGAGCGCCGGTGGAAGTGGCACGTCGGCGTAGTACGGGTCCGACAATGTGACGAGCGCGTACTTTAGCTGTGGAGCACGCTCCTCGATCCACAGCGCCACCCGGCGCGATGACCACGAGAAACGTGCGCGCCAAATTAAGGCACAGAAGGTACAGATACTGCTCACAATCGCAAAAATCCAGGACCACTCGCGCACCGCGTAAAAATAGCGTTGCCCTGGCATTATCAAGACCAGTTTGGCTATGGCGAGCACGCAAACCAGAGCGATGCCTCCCCACAGCGCGCCGCGCGCAAGTGCGATCACAATCAACGCCGTGCGTGCGCCGGATACCTTGGACAGTGCGATTGAAGGCGGATTGCGCACAGGGTTACGCGACCGCTGGCTGCGTAGTCGGCGCTTCAGGGGTGCGTCGCGCGCGATGTCGAATGAATAGCTCGAAGATCAGAATCGACAATCCCACGGCGAGGAGTATTGCAACCCACGGCGACATCGCCGTACTACTCGGCATTGTGGCCCCCTTCGGCGCCGGCGCTGCACCTGCTAGGGTCGCAAGCGTCTCAGCATCCAACAATGGTGGGGCTGACGGGTCTTTGCTCGACGAATTCAGCCATTCGGTAAAGCGCATGAATTCGGGGCGCAGAATGGTGTCGCCCTGCTGGGGGAGCGAAAATCCCATGGATCGCTTCAGTACCCCGTTGATGTTCTGTTCAACGGCTGCAGGCTCGCCATCCAACCATCGAGCGATGACGCGTGTGCGCCTTTCCGGTGTGGCAGCCAGCTGCCACTTACGCTCAAGAGGTGCAATCAGCGTTGCGGCCTCTGAATACACTCCTGAGGCAGTGTCCTCGTGCGATCGCCTAACCCAGAGTGCCGAGTGCGCGGAGTCCTGCCATTCCACCTCAACCTTCGCTGGAGCTGCCGGCGCCTGCGAGGAATCAGCCTTGACCAGTTCGATTCGGCCCGGCCATAGCTTTCGAATGCTCGGCGTCGCGCGGTCAAACGATGCCGCGAGAAATGGCGACACGATGGTAAGCTCCACCGAGTTCGCGGATTCACTCAAGCGTGCGCCTGCACGTAATGCGGCGATCAGCGCGACGGAGAGCCTACCCGGAGAATCCCGATCGCCAGATGAGTCAGTTGTTGTCGAAAGTGCTCCCGGCAACAATGGTTCGATGGAAGTGCCGCCGCGCACCTCATGCGCGGTCGTGTCAAAGAGAACGGCGGTTGCTGCCCCTGCCGTCGCTCGCTTTACCTGTTCACGCCAGGCGGGGCTGCGCGCCACAGAGCCGGAAATATCAATTGCGACAATGCGAGCCACGCTCTGCCGCCATAGCACGAAGTGCGGTTGAGCAAACGCGGTCCCGACAAGGAGAATTGCCAGCGCGCGTAGAAGTAACAACCAAGGATCTGAAAACTTCATCGCCAGCGCGGTTGAATGTAGGGTCGCTTCAGGTACAAAACGAACGGTGGGAAATATCTCGCGCCGAGGTTGCAGTGTACTTAAGAAATGAAGCCCTACCGCCGCTGCCGCACTCAGCCCGGCCACCCATAGAAATATCGGATACAACACGCTCATCGCACGATCTAAGCGCCCGCGAGATTCGCGGTTCGAGTAATCCGCCGAATCGCAAACGGCGCTGGCTCCTGCGTGGTGGCTCGGACGTAATATGCGCCGCGCGTCAGCCATTCACGGGCGAGTGAATCGCACCACGCGCCGAACTGTGCCTGATAGCGCACCCGCGTCGCCTCAACCATGGGCCGCCTAATATGACTGTTTTCCGGATCTACCAACAGCAGCGCGGCGTGCGGAGGGTCCAATTCGGCACTGTCGATCACATGGATCGCATAGATCTCTTTGCCTTGAGTAACGAACTGCGCTGCCGTGTTGAGCAGCGATTGGGTGTCACCCAGAAAATCGCTGATGATGACAGCCCTCTGGCTGCTGCGCAGTTTCATTAGTTGCGGAGCCAGTGCGACAGTCCCCATCGGCGTCACTTCTCGCAGAAGCTTCGCGATCTCCTGCACCACGCCGCGACGCGTGCGCGCCGCCAAGTGCTGGAGGCGCTCTTCATCACTGTCGGCCGCGCCTTGCGCGGCTACGACACCGACCGGATCGCCACTTTGATGTATCGCCGCACAAAGCCCGAGCGCGATCTGCCTTGCATGCTGCCATTTGGCCAATGTGGCAACCGGATATGCCATGGATGCCGAGGCGTCGAGCAGCAGCATGGTCGAGAGGAGCGCATGGTCCTGTGCAAGCCGTATATAGGCGCGATCGGTGCGCGCCAATAGTTTCCAATCGATGCGTCGGGTATCGTCTCCTTGGCGATACGATCGGTACTCGACGAACTCCGCCGACTGCCCCATCCTGCGAGAAAGGTGCGCACCGCTCTGACTGCTACGCAGGACGCGCCGGGCGGGCCAGCGAATCGTGCGCACCGCCTCCAGCAGCTTGCTGTCGGATTCATCCAATGCAACTCTCCTGCCGTTGGACCATGGCCGTGCGCTAGCGCCCTGGATCAAGTCGAAATGTGGCTTTTAGGAGCGGGAATAGCCTGGAGTAGCTCATCAATGATGTGCTCGACCGACACTCCTTCCGCTTCTGCAGCAAAGTTCGGGAGGATTCGGTGGCGTAGCACCGGATGCGCCACCCGGCGGATGTCGTCGGGTGCGACGGTATAACGACCGCTGAGAAGTGCGTGGGCCTTCGCACCTAAGATCAGCGCCTGGCCCGCGCGAGGCCCCGCCCCCCACCGCACGTATTGCTCGACCAACGGCGGCAATTTGGCCTCCCCCGGGCGAGTCGCGCGCACCAACGAAGCTGCATACTCCAGCGCCGGCTCCGCCGCGGCAATCTCGCGCACCAATCGCTGTAATGCGATTGCTTGTGCGACGCTTAAGACTGGTTCGAGATGCACTCTGTCAATTGCGGTGGTGGCACGAAGAATGTCGATCTCTTCCTGGGCCGAGGGGTATCCCACGCGAATGTCGAAAAGGAATCGGTCGAGCTGCGCCTCCGGCAAGGGATAAGTGCCCTCCTGCTCGATCGGGTTCTGCGTGGCCAAGACGAAGAACGGTTCGGGTAACGATAGCGTCTCACCGGCCGCGGTGACCCGATGTTCCTGCATCGCCTCCAGGAGCGCGGCCTGGGTGCGCGGTGGCGCCCGATTGATCTCATCTGCGAGCACAATGTTGGCGAATATTGGTCCTTTTACGAATCGAAACGCGCGGTGATGGGTCGCGGCATCCTCCTCCATGACTTCGGTGCCCGTGATGTCGCTAGGCACCAAGTCCGGCGTAAACTGGATACGGCGAAAATCCAAGTGCATGGCCTCGGAAACGGAACGGATCAGCAGTGTTTTCGCGAGTCCCGGTACGCCGACAAGCAACGCATGGCCGCCCGCAACCAGCGCCATGAACACCTCATCCAGCACGCCCGACTGCCCCACAATGCGCTTTTGCACCTCTCGGCGTAGACGAAGCGTCGCGTCCAACAGCGCATCGCGCGCGGGACTAGTATCTATCGAAACATTCTCAACGTTTTCAGGAGTCTTCATCGTCTGGCCCGCGCCGCAGAGCGAAGCGCGCCGCGAGCCAATTTGGGCGGCGCAGTTTGACCAGTAATGGAATGACCCGACGATACTTTATCCAGCAATGCGAAACCTCCGTCTTGGTTCCCTTTAGAAAGAATCCCGACAGGCAGCGTCAGAGGTGTGAAATGAAGCTCAACAAAAGAGACCCACGATAGAAGGGAAAGCTATCGTGGGTGTACCGCAATCAAATCAAATGCGGAGCCCGGGTTGAAGCCGGGACCCGCACACAGGCACGTGCCGCCGGAAACGGCCCCAACTAAGGCCCCCAGCGGCGGTTCGCAATCAGAATCATTCACCGACACGCTCAACTAGTAGCTAAGACGCGCGAAGCGGGAATTTCCGCACCGTTTTCGCACAAAACGTCTATCGTAGCGATTACGGTGGCTATATTGCATCACTCAAGCCAGTAAATTCGAAGTCGGAAACCTTTAAGCGCGGGCAGACCATATCTAAGCTACTGCGCACCGGCGACCCCGCAGCTTCTAGTTTATTGAGAATAAAGAATGGCGATTCGGAGAAACGCATGTTCTTGATAGGCTTGGTGACCTTGCCGTTCTCGATTAGAAATGTGCCGTCACGCGTAATACCCGACAGGAGAAGGGTGTATGGGTCCATGGTGGTGACTCCGCCAAAGCGATGCACCCAGACGCCGCGCTTCGTGGACGCGACCATTTCGTCCAGCGACTGCGGCGGGGTCGTCACTTCAAGTCTGGCGAAATATGGATTAATTAGCGGTTCGCGCTTCAGAATGCGAGCGTAAGCCGGTGAACAAGCGAGATTGGTCAGAATGCCGCGCTCAATCCAATGCGTCCGTTGCAAAATCCTGCCGCTCATGCTCAGTGGTGAAAAAGGTAGCAAGGGATCCATCGGGTCGTAGAGCAACTGCACGCGCTCATCTGTCATCTTAACTCCGAGCTTGTTGCCGCCGCCCTTATTTGAAAACACCGAATATCCTGAATCTGCATCCTGGAGTCTCAACCCCGTAATTATGATCTGGCCTACCAACTCATCGACTGCCTCCGGTTCGATGATCACGGTGTAGCGTCCCGGCTCGATCGCAACGGGGTTCTCGCTGCGCTTGGCGACCTCAATGGCACGGCGGGCGATCTCGTTGACCCTCACATTGGAAAAGTCCTCCGACCCACCCCACGCCCAGCCGGAGCCAGTGCCCGACGGCGTACGCGCCGTCATACTGAATTCCCCAAAGGTGCTGCGGGTATATCCCTTGAGGCCGGCCGTGCTCAGGATGAACATGCATGCAGCTGTGCTGTGAACGCCGCCCGCCGCAATCTGTCCGGCGGTATCCGCCAAGTCGGCCGCAGAGCGGATGAGGTCTCCCTGGGCTTGGGGCAGCATTGCCGCAAGTGTCGATTCGAAATAAATGGGCGGATCCTTGAAAGACTGCGCCGGGCCCAGCAAGAGCCCTACGGAGCCAGTTTCCCGGTGATGCTTCGCTAGGCTCTCCACTTCATCAACGAGTTTGTCGAGTCCTTCGGTGCTGACGTCGTTCGTCGAGCCGGCTGCCTCATGACCATCGAGAGACACGCTTAGAGAAACACCCGTGTCTGCTCTGCCGCGAACGTTGCGAACTTCATTATTGGCAAAGTCGGCTTTGCCGCTAAAACCGTTACCGAGGAATATGATGGCCTCTTTGGCGTGCAACCGGGAAAGCAGATCTGTCGCTAGCCGCTCTGCCTCCGGCGCGGAAAGCACGGATTGTGAAACGTTCATCGGAACCTTAGACCTAGCGTGGCGGATGGCCCTAGTTGGCGGGCCATTTAAGACTTCTTGCCCGTATTGGTGACGTTGACCTTGCGTACGCGCATCGGCACGGTGGTGACGCCGATCAACCCGAGGTCGTTATAGATCTGCGGATCTTGAATCTCCAGATTTTGCGTCATTATCGATTCCGACCCCCCGATGGCATCGGCCCCTCTCCAGAACTGCGGCGTGGTGAATGAGATAGCCATGTTTGTACTCAATCCTGTTCTTTGACCATTAACAATCTCCTCCGCGACCTGCACGGGGATCTGCGTATTTGAGCCGGTTTGATCGACCGATGGCGGGGCGGTGTTGTCGATGAAAAAGCCTTTCTTCACATCCTTGATTAACTCATCCACGGAGATCTGCGTAGCTCCGTGGTTCAGCGTTAGATTGGGAAGATGCAGCGCTGGCTGGTCCGCGCCGCTGCCGATGGTGCAGCCATGCGAGCGCGTCTGCTGCCCATGCGCCTCATACCAACCACGCAGTGCGGGAGCAGTTTCACGAGTCGTTACATAGTCGACCAAAATGCCCTCCCTCAGAAGAGTGAAGTTGTCAGGCTTTACACCCTCAGAATCCCAACCTACCGTCGCACCAGCGCCAGGTTGCGAACGGTTAGCTGTGACGTTCACCAATGGGCTGCCGACCTGTAATTTTCCTAGAACTTTATCCGGCGGCATGGCATACGTTGTGCCTTTGTCGTTAGTTGAGAGCATCAAAGCCCGATCAAGCTCCAGAGGATGTCCGATCGTGGCCACCAAGAGATTGGCGGTCGCCGCCGCGCTTAACACCAAGTCGTACCGACCGACCTCCACGCTTTTCGTGCGCTGCGCGCTTAGGCGGACCGCTTCTTCCGCGGCCCGCCGCCACTCAGTCTTTAGGTTGGCTTGTCGGAGCGCTTCATAGCCGTAACCACCCGAGCGTAGGCTCCCTACTTGCCGAACGAGCAACAATGACTTGTCGTGTGCCGATCGCGCAGCGGCCACGGCACTGGCCATAGCCGTATAGGTCCGCTGTTCGATCGTGGATCCTTCCGTGGAAGCGAAGATGTCTTCATGCCGCATCCACGCCACTCCGCAGCTTGCCAGTACCGGTTCGGACGCCTTTACGATTTTGACTGCATCCAACCCATCGAGTAGCAGCGCCTCTTGCTCACCCACCGGAACCGTGAACGGATCGATCTCAATCGGCGTTTGCCATGAGCCGTTGATCACAACCGGTGCCGGTACAAATTCAAAGGAGCGGGCCTTGCGCGCGTGTCCGGCCCTGGAGCGGGCGACCGCTGTTTGGGCCAATAATGCTACTTTGTCGGCATCTAACTCGAGGACGTCTCCCGCGAACCCAAAAGTGCTATCAACTACCGCGCGCACGCCAATCTCAGCGCGGTTCCATAGATACGGGGCCAACGCGCCGCTGTCAGATACATTGACGCTTAATGAGGTTGCAATCAGAATGCGCACGTCAGCGAACTTTGCGCCTGATGCCCTTGCCGCTTCCAAGGCCTTCTGGGCCAAGGCACGTAATTGCCCCTTGTCAAAAGAAGGCCCCTTCGCGAGTGCTTCAGGCGACTGCGACCTCGCCCAGTCAGTCAGAAAGAACTGCGAACCCGCAAGTGCCGTAATCCCCGCCGAGGTCGCTCTAAGAAAATCGCGCCTGTTTAGCGAGCGCACGGACACGGAGCCTAAAAGCTCTTGCGAATACTGGCCCAAACACTCCTCAGCCGCGGATCACCATAGTAGCTATAGAAGTAGCCTCCTGACGTGGTATCAAGCGGTGGCGACGAGTTAAAGAGATTCTTTACACCCAACTGAATTCTTAAATTGGACAACACGTAGTGGGCCGCACCCGAAGCCGGAGATGAATCAAAGACATAGCTCCCGAAAATGTCGTGGTAGGTTTGCGACGGAACTCTAACTCCGCCGTCTAGGGTAGAAACGCCGTATTGGATGGCACTGGGACTGCCAGGCGAGTTGAGCGGGCCGTAGTTGCCATAGTAGGTCGTCGTCCAGCCAATGCCCCAATGTCGGAGACTCCACGCAAGTGTCGCACTGACTTTGATTTTGGCTTCTCCACCATCATCTGGGTAACCCGCGAACTCATATGTCGGACCATCGAACGAGTACTGCCGTTGATCGCTCTTGATTAATGTTCCTACAGCATGCAGATCGAAGATCCCAAAATTGGTAGATTTGTGATATCCAAGCGTCAGGTCCCAGCCTTCCGTTTTGTATTGCGCCGCGTTCAGCGGGCTAGCATCGACCAGCGTTATCAATCCTGTTGTTGGATCTCGCGTTACGCGACCCGCGAAGCCGGGATCGTTCACAATCTGTTGAACAGTCGCACTGGTGATGTAGTCGGGTTGCGTAATTTTGTAATACTCAAGATCTACCCGCACGCCTTCTAGAATCGTTTCTCTCGGTTCCCAAATAGCACCCAAATCCCAGTCTCTGGAAGTCTGCGGCTTAAGCTTGGGATTGCCGCCGAATGTTGCATTGACTGGGTAGATCTGCTGATTGAGAGGGTCGATGATGATGTTGCCAGTGGATATAGTAGGGTTTGGCAGAAGCTGACCGGGCTGAGGTGGCAAAAAAGCCCGTGCGTAAGAAACTCTAAAGGTCAAATCCTCCACGGGTTTGTACCTTAGTGCAATCGTCGGATTGGTCGATGCAAATCTGCTTGTCGACTGCGAAACGGTGGTTCCGGGCGGTATCGATCCATCTGGCGCCGCAGGTATGTAGGGGGTCCGGACATTTACCGTGTATTTCTCAGATCGACCAGCCAACTGTACGTCCAGAGATCGTAGGAATGGCAGGGCGTTTTTCGCGGTCACTAAGGGAATTAACGCCTCCATATAAACGCTATCTGTCGATTGGGATTGCCCTGAGGCGACATAGGCCGAATTATCTGCGGGTGTCAACGGGAAAGTTGTGAAGCTGTTGATGTCATGGAAGCCTTCTTTACGGTGTTCGACTCCGACGGTTAGTGTCGGATGGCCCCACGGAAATGACCACAGCGGTCCCGACGCTCTCAGTGCCAAATCGTTCAAAGTCGTATCAACAGCATACGTAGTCGCGCCGCTATAGTTGCTCAGATTCAAAGGATAGGCGAGCGTGTCAACGAATGGATTGATAGTCCCGTTCGCTAAGGCGGAAGTGAACGCGGTGTAGTCCCCTGTCGGAACGCTGGCCTCGAATGAGTTTCTGGACCACGTGTAATCAAGCTCCGAGTTCCAACTGCCGGGCAAGTGCCCCAATAACCCGAAGGTCCCGCTTTGCGTTACGCTATCAGTGGTCAGAGGCGAAGCCGTTGTTAGTGGAACATTGACGATAACATCGCTCGTAAACGGATTATCCGGCGCCGCCGCGGGAACGAGGTACGGAAGGAACTGCGTGAGCCCGTTGCGTTCCATTCGCGAGGAATTGCTATTCGTCGACAATTCCGTGAACACATCGAGCATAGGAGTCAGTTCTTGATTGATCGTAGCCATGAGCGATTTTGTGGTGGGCGCCGACCCCAGCGGCGCTTGCAAACCGTACGGCCCGGTGCCGGGCGCAGGGCTTAGATTATATTTTCCGGCGTTGGCAAGGAGTCCCGGAATGAGATTGGAGCCGGGAGCGGTTCCTGCGGGGATAAAAGTGATCGGTGAATTAAGAGAAGTCCCATTTTTAAATGTAAGATTCACCGGAGTAGGATAGTTCGAGTAATCGGCACTCGCTATATTGGTCGTAGCACCAGGGAAAGGGTTGAACGGGCCGTAGAAGTATTTTGGGTCGTATGCGAGAATCGCAGACATCCCCCGCTGTACGAGGCTGAGGCGATCCCCCAAGTCAACTGTCTCGCTGTCCGAATAATGGCCCGAAATCATCACTCGGGTCTTGCCGTCATTCAGCGTGAAACCGTCCGTGGCGCTCAATCCTCGCAGCGGCGCATGACCTTGCGTAACATTTTCATAATCTGCTTTTATATCTGCCCCAGAGTAGTTTCTCTTTAGGACGATATTAATCACGCCGCCTACAGCCGCGCCGCCGTAGATTGCGCTGGCGCTCGAGGGTAAGACCTCGATCCGCTCAACCGCGGAAGTAGGGATTCCGTTGATGTCCGGTTGACCGCCATTGAGGACACCGATCGTGACGCCGGCCGAGCGGCGACCATCGATAAGGATGAGGGTTTCGTTTATGCCTAAACCCCTCAGATTAATGCCGCTCGTATTGCCCGCAAGACTCGGTTGTTGACTGTTCGTGCCATACGTTGTGTTCATCGTTAACTGTTGCTTTAGGAAATCCTCCAAATTGACAGCGCCGGATTGCTCGATCGTTTGCGAATCAAAAATATAGTACGGCTGCGGGTCATCTTCAGTACGTGTGACATCGACGTTTAAGATTCGCGAGCCTTTGACAAGGATTTCGGCAAGACCTTTTGAGTCCTCCGTCTTTGAAGAACTAGCAGAAACATCTTGGGTGTTCTGCGGACCATTCGAACTGGCCGGAGATTGAGAATCCGCAGCACTGGATTGTGCCAGTCTGGTCGGGTTACCTGTGTTTTGAGGCGCCGACCCCGACGTCGTCGACGCCCCTGCCTGCGAGGCGTTACTCTTGCTGCTGGAATCGTTCACCAAAATCGCGTTCGATGCGGTAACAGAGAAATTCAAGCCCGTACCTTCTAGGATCGCTTTCAGGGCTTTTAGGTCATCGACGGTGCCCTTAATACCCTTCGACTTCTTGCCACGGGCCACCTCGGGCGCGAAAAAGATCTCGCGGTGACTCTGCACGGCGAAGAGTTTAAGGGCAGCGGCGAGATCCTGAGGAGCGATCGAGAAAGTGAAATCTTCAGCGTGCGCGGGCGTGAAAGCCACGAGCGACAAAAATGTCGCAACGAGCGCGAGCCGATGCGTAAGGACGAAGGTTTTAGGTCTGGTCACATGATCCCCTTATCTTTGTCTATGCACGCCGTGATTCCCGGCATTGCTTGTAAGGGGTAAGACGCAGCGGAATGTAAAAATGACAGTCATGTGAAGAAGAGTCATTTGCGATTGCAAGCCAGGACCGCAAAGAGAGTCCGGTGACGAGGGGAGTCACCCCGGCACCTTCGATATGCGAGCGGCGATCAGTCCGCCGCGGTCAGCAGTAACTGCCCTTCGCCGTCCTGTGTCACCTTGATCGGAAAATGTCCGGTCACCGTTTGGACAAAGCTATCGCTGCGACCGGCGATGAAGACGCCGCTCATGCGCCATTTTGCTAGTTGCGGATCTAGGATGATCTTTTTTGGCGAGTAGCGATTGACTTCGGCGACCGCGCTTTCTAGCGTGTCATCGTCAAAGATGATCTGGCCTTCGCGCCAGCTGGTCGCCCTGGCGACGTCGGTTTTGCGCATCACGGCCGGCTTCGCAGCGGTGACGATGAGCTGGTCGCCGGGAAGCAGGTCTTCATGCTCGGGGACAGCCGGTCCCGCACCCATTTTTGTATTGTTTTCCACTGAGACGCGGCCCTCAATGAGGGTCACCTGGACGCGATCGTGATCTTCGATTCGCACGTCGAAGGCCGTGCCGTGTGCCGTGACAACGCGATCGCCCGCTTCGACAAGGAAGGGGCGCGGCTGATTCTTGGCGACCTCGAACCAGGCTTGACCCGCAAGTAGTTGTACGCGGCGAACCTGTGCGTCGAACTCAACGTGGACTCGGCTCGCGGTATTGAGCTCGACGGTCGAGCCGTCAGGCAGGGTAATGGTAGAGCGCTCGCCCATCTGGGTTGCATAAATGCCGGTGTCCAAGTTGGTGGTCAGCGATCCTTGATGGATGAGAATTATCGCTGCCACCGCGACGACCAGAATAGAGGCCGCAAATCGAAATGGTCGCAGCGACTTCAGACGCTTTTTCTGCGGCGCACTGAGTGCCTCGCGGCGCATTTTGAGAATTCGGTCATCGACCGCGGCGCTCGCCAGTCCCGCCCATGAGCGCTCGATGGATTCATAGGCGACGCGATTTTGGGGATCAGCAGAAACCCAAGCCTCGAAGCGCTCGCGGGTTGCCGCATCCGGTTCGCCATCTTCGAATAGCGAATGCCAGCTGGCAGCGGCATCGAAGGCATCGCCTGATGTGTTGTCCAATCCTCCATTGAGACTTCCCGCGTTTTTCATTGCGCTTGCTCCATCCGCCGTGCCAAGTGCGCCTTGGCCTTGTCCATGTGAAAGCGCACACCGCTGACGCTCATACCCAGGTGCGCCGCAATCTCCTCATGGCGCATGCCCTCATAACGTCGCAGCACGAACACCCGGCGAGTGTTCTCGGGTAATTCCTCGAGGGCCGCGATGGCAACGCTCAAGAGTTCGTTGCTCAGTAAGACGCGCTCGGGAGATATATCATTAGCGGGAAGTTCGGATTCTTCGAGCTTGTCATGTTCGCGGTGGTGGCGGGCCGCCTGGCGGCGCGCCCGGTCACGAATGACATTCGCCGCGGTCTGAAAGACGTAGCTGTCGATCTGCACTACGGATTCGATTTCGGCCTGACGGACCAGGCGAATGAAGACTTCTTGGACCAAGTCATCGACGTCGTAGGCCTCGCGGATGCGCTTGGCAAAATAGCGAATCAGCGGCACGCGATAACGCCGGTCCAGATCGGCAAAAAATGCCGCACCGTCACCGGGGGCGGCGGGATTGCTCGTTGGACACTCGCCGGCGGTCAACATGGAGGGATGTTATAGGACTGTCACGTACAGTAAGCAAGAGTGTGACGGATGTTCGCAAAGCCTAAGAAATAAAGACAGGATTTACTGGCGATTTACTGATGGGGTGCGTCTTACTAAAACCCCCAATACACTGGTGGGCGGATACGGACGAGACAGATGTGAGCCAAAATGCCAAAACGTAAATTGCCGTCGGATTAAGACAAAGGTCAGGTTGAGCCGTAGGATTTGATTCGCGCCTCACGAGTTTTGCATGGGTAGTTTGGCGGGAGGCATTGCAGAATTCGTGAGGTGCGAGTTTACCCTGCGATGCAGAATTCGTGGGGCGCGGCCCTAGAACTCCAGATTGTCGATGAGTCGCGTACCAGCCAATTTGGCCGCGCCTAGAACAACCAGAGGATTGCCCGGTACTGGTTCCTGCAAGTCCACTTGATTGCGAATCGAGATGTAATCCGGTTTCCAGCCACGAGCGGTTAGCGCCTCGATGGCCTCCCCCTCAATCGTCCGCCAGTCGCTGCGGCCGGACCTGACGGCAGCGGCCACAGCGGTCAATACGGCATTCAGAGAAGCGGCCTCGGTACGCTTAGCTTCACTTAAGTAGCCGTTGCGGGATGAGAGCGCGAGACCACTTGCCTCGCGGATGGTCTGCCCGGCGAAGATCTCGGTTGGAAATGCGAGTTGCCGGACCATGTTTTCGATCACGCGCAGCTGCTGATAATCCTTTTTCCCGAACACTGCCGAAGTGGGCTGCACCATATGGAAGAGCTTTAGCACCGCCGTACAAACACCCGCAAAGAATCCGGGCCGCACTTGGCCCTCCAGGATGTCAGTCAGGCGCTGTGGCGGCAGCACGATGCACTCCTGCCGTTCGGGATACATTTGTCGCTCGGAAGGTGCAAAGACTAGGTCGCAGCCACTTGTCCATAGTAGCTCGCAGTCACGATCCAACGTGCGCGGGTAGGTATCAAAATCCTCGTGCGGCGCGAACTGCAGGCGGTTGACGAAAATGCTCGCAACCACGAGGCCTTCATGCTCGCGGGCTATCGATAAGAGCGATAGGTGACCTTCGTGAAGATTTCCCATGGTTGGAACGAGGGTAATGTTGCGCTTACTTCCAAGCGCGCGGCGTAGATCAACAGCGGTGCGAGCTATTTGCACGAGATCTTAAGTATCAGAAGCTGTGGATGTTGTCGTCTGGAAAGCGCCCCGCTCGCACGTCCGCCACGTATTGCCGCACGGCGAATTCGATACCGGCGCTGCCCTCCATGAAGTTGCGCACGAAGCGGTGCGGTTTACCTAGAGTGAGGCCCACCATGTCGTGCAGCACCAGCACTTGCCCGCTACATCCCACACCCGCGCCGATGCCGATGACCGGCATCGACAACTCCTTTGTTAGATCCCTTGCGAGCGCGGCGGGGACCATCTCAAGAACCAATAGCGCGGCTCCGGCGGCGGCAAGCTCCTTTGCAGCCTGGCGCAGCGTGTCGGCGGACAGAGTCTCACGAGCCTGGACTCGGTAACCGCCCAAGGCGTGCACCGATTGAGGCGTAAAGCCTAAGTGCGCACAAACGGGAATGCCGCGATCCACCAGGCAGCGCACAATCGGCACCGTCCAGCCACCGCCTTCGAGCTTGACCATTTGAGCACCGGCTTGCATCAGCCGGATGGCATGCCGTAACGCGAGTTCGGTTGACACCTGATAGCTGCCAAACGGCATGTCGGCGACAACGAAACAGAAGCGATTGCCGCGAACAACGCATGCCGTGTGATAGGCCGTTTCCTCGATCGACACCGTCAAGGTCGTGGGTTGACCCTGGACAACCATACCAAGTGAGTCACCGACAAGCAGAACATCGACGCCCGCGCTGTCGAGAACGCGCGCGAAAGTCGCGTCATAACAAGTGAGCATGACGATCTTCTCACCCTGAGTGTGCATTTCGCGCAGTCGATGCATGGTGATGGGTTTACTGATACTCGTCTCCAACAGCGTTGACTCGGGTTCGCGAACGGCGACGCGCGCTCTAAAACGGGTGCCGCCGATCAGCCCATTTTTGGAATAGAGGGAAAGATCAGCCGCCGACATGCGGGCACGCGCCAACGCGCGAATTTCTTCACCTCAGCAGGCTAAGACGCACGACCTAATGATTTCCGCACTGCCGCTCGCTCAACAAACTGTGCCGATGATGCAACTGGCGGGGAGTTATTTTTCAGTGACGAATATGTAATGCCGAAATCACCAATCGGTCACGGAAACATACAACTGCCTATCTATACTGCCGCCCGCGCTTAGGTTGATCCGCTCTCTTTGTTCAGCGCACTTTTTGAGGAAATGCAGTCATGGTTGGTACAGTTGCCCGAATGGGACACAACGTTTTGCTCGCCGCTTTCGCATTCATATCCGTCGTATTTGTATTGCAAACGTTTTGAGGGAGCACAATCTCACGTTCCTTTAGTCGGTGAACACTCTCCCGACTAGGCATAGCTGAATTTCGGGATCAGTGCGCGCGCGGCAGAGCTTCGTAACCTAGGAGGTCGATCTCGGGGCTTAAGTAATCGGGTTTGACAGGCTCCTCGCGCATCAGATCGGTGCTCAAATATTTCTTGTTGTCATCGCAAAACACCGTCGCGACGGTTGCGTGCTTGCCGTAAAGCTCGAACGCCCGAACGGCACCTAGGAAATTGGCCCCCGAGGATATGCCGACTCCTAGACCCAATGTGCCCGCAAGCTTCTGTGCCATGAGAATGGCGTCGCCATCCGATATCGGCATCACCGCATTCATGGATTGCAACTTGCAAATCGGCGGCACGAACTCATCCGAGATGCCCTGAATGCGATGCTTGCCGTTCTTGGTGCCGGTTGAGAGAGTTGGAGATTCGGCGGGCTCAAGCGGATGGATGCGAACGTCCGAATCCTCGCGCTTGAGGTAACTCCCGACGCCCATGACGGTGCCGCCGGTGCCGACGCCGGCGACGAAAACGCTCGCCCTCAGGTTTAAGCGGGACAGCTGCCGCGCAATTTCGGGACCGGTGGTCAGGTGGTGCGCTTCGACGTTGGCCGCGTTCTCGAACTGTTTCGGTAAAAAGACATCATCGCGCTCGATGGCTTGTCGTACGCAGCATTCAATCGACCCTAAGAAGCCGCCCTGCTCTTTCGATACGGGCACCACCGACGCGCCGAAGGAGCGGATCAACGACGCGCGCTCGGGGCTCATCCAGTCTGGCATGTAGATGATGACGGGGTGCCGCAAGGCCCGGCCGATGGCCGCGAAGGCGATGCCGGTATTACCGCTGGTGGCCTCGACAATCGTGTCGCCAGGCTTGATTTGGCCATTCGAGTAAGCTGAATGCAGTACATGGAGCGCCATGCGGTCCTTGATGCTGCCGGTCAGGTTTAGATGCTCCGCTTTGGCATATATGGTGTAGGTGTGGCTTTTCATGCGGAAATGGACGCTCAGCAATGGGGTGTTCCCGACCACGGCATCCAGCGCGCGAAATGCGTTGGCCGCGGCGGGTGCGCGGGGGTAGTTACGGGACCTCACCTTAAGTCTTTCCGAGAAAACGGATCGTCGGCGAATTCATCTCGTTACCTTAAGGCCAACCTACAGCAACGCGAGGGCAAAGCACTCGCCAAACGGGCCATTTTGCGCAACAATGTTGCGCAGCACTGGAACTACGACAGGAATTCGTTGCGTGGATAAGATTGATCAAAAGATACTGGCGCTTCTGCAAGATGACAGTTCGCTGACAGCGGAAGAAGTGGGGGAAAAAGTGGGGCTGTCCAAAGCTCCGTGCTGGCGCAGAATTCAGCGTCTGACCGAGTCGGGCGTCATCCAACGCAGCGTGGCGATCTTAAATCCCAAGCTATTGAACTTGAAGACCACGGTGTTTGTCATGGTCAAAACCTCCAGTCACAACCCGGAATGGATCGAGCGATTAGCCAAAGCCGTGCAGAAAATCCCCGAGGTCATCGAGCTGCACCGCATGAGCGGCGATGTTGACTATCTGCTCAGAATCGTCGTGCCCGACATCGGCGGCTACGATATCGTCTATAAAAAAATGATCGGCGCGGTATCAATGTTCGATGTCAACGCGAGCTTTGTGCTTGAGACCATCAAGAGCACGACTACCCTGCCGCTTCAGTACCTGTCGCTCGATTAGGACCCAACCAATGCGCAGCTCAAGTCGGTTGCCCCGGAGTGTTCTGAGGAAAGCGCGCGATCACTTCGGCCGCAACGGCGCGCCGTTGTGGAGTACTCGCCCACCCGTTCAGAGCCTTGTCGATCTGATCGACGTAGCTTCGCGATCTTCCACGTGGGGCGTTGTCAGAGGACATTTCAGCTGCCACTTGCAGCCCAGCGGCGCGAATCCGCGCGGTGTCATTGGGACTTAGACGTATAAGCGCATGCACGTAGGAGCTTCCCCAGCGCAGCCGTGTGGCAGGGCCTTCAGAGCTGGCATAGGCTTTGGAAATCCAATCGAGAGCCTCCTCCAGCTTTCCTTGTTTCTCGGCAATGCCAGCCAGGTGCGACATGTAATAGTAGGGTGTGCGGGTATTGGGGAGTTCTTTTAAGTACATCGCGCGAGCGACATCGAGGTCGCCCAACTCGTCATAGATGATGTTTGCAGCGTTAACGAGATCGTTGCGTTTGAAGCGGTCACGATCCAATTTAAGCGCCCTATCAACCCGATCACGAGCAGACTGCTGCAAATTCAGGGGGATGGCACGGCCTGCACTTAGCGCCTTGGTCACATCGAGCACGCTGGCCATGGCGGTCAATCGATCGGCATCTCCGAAGCGTTCATCGTCCGCGGCTTCTTGCATGCGCGCGACCCAGCGGTCACGAAACTTGTCCGAGAAATCGCTGCCTTGCTTCAACACGACGGCAAAGAGCGCGTCGTCGAGGCCCGTGATGAGATCAATTGCCGGGCGGATTTGCTCCGGATGATCGAGCAACGAGTAAAGATGTTGGATTTGCTCTTTGAGTGGCGCCTGCTGCGATTCTGAAGGGTGCTCGGAGTTTTCGGTCAATGCAAAATTCAATGCCGCGAGCTGCAATCGCACCTGATCTGACCCCGAACAACGCTCTGCTGCAGTGCTGAGTAACCCTGTAAGGCGCGCAGCATCCAACTGAAGCGCTTGAGGATCCCACCCGTAGTAGCTCAGTCGATGGCACTCCTCGGGGCCACTCCCCGTCGCCAGCACACCTAAGATCGGCCGCTGATCTTGCAAGGCCTCATCGAGCAAGGATGCGTACTGCGACAGATCCATCCCGCCCGACATGCGCGCAAGTTCGGTCCGATCGGGCTTAACTATGAGCAGCGTGGGATAGCCCGAGACCTTGAAAGTCTCGCCCCAGGTTTGCGCCCCAGGCAAGTCCCCATCCAAGTACACCGGCACAAACAGCCTAGTCTTTTCAATGAAGTCCGGCCGCGTAAAAACGGTGTTCTTAAGCGCCTGACAATAGGGACACCATTTTGCGCCCCAATAGACGAGTAAGAGTTTCTTATCCTTGGCCGCGGTGGCCATCGCCTCCTCGACGGAGCCTTGAGTCCATGCGATTTCGCGCAACTGCGCAGGGGCAGAGGCTATAGCCGGGTGGGAAACTTCGTTTCGGTCACCGCATCCGCTCGATAGGCAGGCGCTGCAAAACAGCATCAGGGAGAAGCAAACCTCTTTCATCAATATGCTCCTTGGCGTCGTACCCTATAGGAGACCGATACTAAAGTTTCCGCGGGTCGCTTGTTCGTGGTTGACCCATTGCATGCCGCGAGCGGCGCGCAGACTGTGGCAATTCGTGCGGTAATCATTCTAGGTTTCTTCTCGCTCTATCGTGGACACGACTTCACTCCGCCATGCGTGAGCTGCCGTGCACCTAAAGACGTATCCGCAGAGTATTTCCGCAGCGGGCCTTGGGGCTTTATAGCGACGCACTCTCTTGGGTGGGGGCCCTTTGGCAACCCAAAGCGATATTGCCGACTCTCTGGGCTCAAACAGTGCGGAAAAGTCCAGTCCGTGCGTCTTAGGGTACAAGAAATACAAAGATATAGGTGCCCGCTCGTCCATTGACGAGAGAAGCGTCGAAACGTTAATGTTCCGTTGCGCCAATTTGATAGTCAGCTTGCGGGCGCGGTAAAAATTCAGCTAAAGCGCATGACCAGCGGTTGCTCGTTGGTCTATCCCGCAAGCACAACCGTCGATTGGTACCTTTATCTTGAGGTGCCTTATGCCGTTGGTCGAAGTCTTGAAATTTGGCAGTTCCGTGTTGCGAAGCCCGGGCGATTTGCATGTCGCGGTGGACGAGATTTATCGCCGTTGGCGCTCCGGCTATCGTGTGCTCGCGGTGGTATCCGCCTTTGAGGGGGTGACAGACGAACTGATGGGAAATGTTGCCGATGCATTGGGATCGGATTGTCCTGAGGCCACTGCAGCGTATGTGGCAACCGGCGAGGATCAGACGGGCGCTCTTTTGCTGGGCTCTCTGCGCCAATACGGACTCCCTGCCCGACTGGTGAGTCCCCGTGAGATTGGACTAATCGCGAAGGGATCCGTTCTTGAGAGTTCCCCGGTTTGCGTTGACACGGTTGCAGTTGAGCAGCTGTGGCAGGGTTATCCTATTTTGGTATTGCCGGGTTTCTACGGCGTTGACGCCGAGGGGCGCATTGCTCTCTTTGGCCGCGGCGGGTCCGATCTCTCCGCGCTGTTTCTAGCTGCCGCGCTTGACGGAAGCTGTCGGCTGCTCAAGGATGTTCAGGGTGTTTTCGATACCGACCCGGCACGAAGTGCTGCGGCTCATCGCTTTTCCGCGTTGTCATGGGCGAAGGCGATTGCGGTGGCAGGACCGCTCATTCAGTCAAAGGCATTGCATTACGCGCACAGCCGCTCGTTGTCTTTTGAAGTGGGTCGGCCCAATGAAGCTGCTTGTACAACCGTCGGTCACAGTCGCGATGAGTGGGCCGGCGAGGCCGGTTCATTGCAACCGCTGCGCATAGCGTTGGTCGGCTGTGGAGTGGTGGGTCGCGGTGTGTACGAGACGCTTAAACGCTACCCAAAAGCGTTCCAGATTCGGCACGTCGTGGTACGCGAACTGGAACGATACGCGGAAGTCGAGTGCTTGACCACTGATCCAGAGGCAGTTCTAGATCCTCTGGTTGATGTGGTGATCGTGTGCTTCGGCGGCACAGTTCTCGCGTATCCGCTCATTGTCGCGGCATTGAGCGCCGGCAAGTTTGTCGTCACGGCGAACAAAGCCGTGTGGCCAGCGCACGGTATGGACCTCGTTAGTTACGCGCGTGGACCTGGCCGACGGCTGTGGTATTCGGCAGCCGTCGGCGGGGCGCTGCCGGCGATAGAGACGCTCACAGGCCTTGAATCGCCGGTCCGAGAAATACGCGCCATTATCAATGGTACGTCGGGCGTCGTGTTGGACGCTTTGGCAAGTGGCGTAACGTGCCAAGATGCGATCTTGATGGCGCAAAAGAGTGGCTTCGCAGAGGCGAATGTCGCGCGTGATCTGTCCGGCTTGGATTCCGCCGATAAACTGGCGCTGATGATTGAGGCGGCATTTGGCGAGGTCTTGATCCCTGAGCACATCCCGCGGCGGGGAATCGACACAATCCGAGCCAACGCCTCGGGCTACAAGCTCATTGCTCGGGCGCGGCGAACCTCGCAGGGCATCGCGGCATCCGTTCAACCTGAGGTGCCTGAACCGGGCAGTTTTTTAAGCCAAGCGACGGGACCTGAGAATCGTTTGGAGATCGAGCTCGAGTCCGGGGAAGTGATCCATCTGCGAGGGCAAGGCGCCGGACGTTGGCCAACCACGGCCTCAATCATGGGTGACCTTCACGAGATCGCGCGATTCCAAGAAAGCGCGCCATAGGCGAAAAAGACCCGAATGTTTCTGGAGCTTTTGCCGGAAACGTGCGGAAAATGTCGCGTCGTGCGTCTTACCGTTTACGGACTTGCACATTTCCGCTGGGTGTATTTGACCTGTGAATTTTGCCATGGGCTGGTCAGTGGACAATGGATAACGGGCGCGTACCAAGAGCGATCCCCTAAGATCGAAGCCCGAGCCTGGTTTGCTTGCAGCGTATTGTTGAGAGAGAGAGAGAGCACTTAGGCTCGGTGCGGCTCGTCAGCCTCACGCCGAATGCATGTTGATTGAAGTTACTTAACTATGTCGGAGTACCACCGCCGGTCAATTTAAAGTCAGCACGAGCTCACTTCCAAGGAGCTGGAGACAGTGGAGATGGACATTCGCGAGCGCTTGATCATCCGTACCAATGGCTGCCTCAAGCAGACCTTTCCAAAAGCTGCGGCTTTCCAGCCAACGCCCTTTCAGGTGTCGAGCCTCCTCGAGGGCGATGCGATCTATTTCAGCGGGCCCCATCTGGACGAGGGTGGCCGTGACAGGCGCGGCCATTCCAAAGATCATATTGAGCGCGCGCGGCGTCGTTCGACCGATCGTCAAGGCATCCATCAAGATCTCGCGGATGAGCAATGCGGCGCGCTCGGCCTGCGCCGTGTGCGCGACTTCCGGGAGCAGCGGATCGGCCCTCCTCTGGCTTGCGCGTTGCCACCACTCGGGGCGCTGAAAATTCAAGTCAATGAGGAGGACCGGGCAGCGCCCCGCCCGCTCGCATACGCGCGAGTCCACTTTCCCCCACAACGCCGAGAGCACCGCATCGGCGTGGGGCTGTTCCGCCAAGAGCGCGACGCAACGCGCATTCAACTGGCGCACAGTAGCCAAGGCACTCTCTGCCGGCCAACGCTGCGGCTCGATCGTCGGCCGCAGAATTTTCTGCTTCTTTCGCATGGTCGATTCGTCTCCCTGAAAAACGGGAAAGAATCTTCCATCGAGCCGCTTGGCTTGAGTTGTGGGGTTTCGCGGTATTTGCAGTGAAACATCGACCGCGAGAATTTAAGCCGGCGCCAACCTAAACTCACGAAGCGAGGGTGATGTCATGGGTGCTTATGCCATGGACGATTCGGCTCTGCAGCGGGAGAACCGGCGCGTCGCGCTCGGCCGTCGCCTGCTCTCGCACGGCGTGCGCACGACGATTATCAGTCGCCTCACCGGGCTCACGCGCAATCAATTGGAAACATTGCGCCATCGCCTGGGCGTCCCCAGTCGAACGCGCCGCCGCGGCCCGACACCGAGCTCGGTCGACATGTTCTTGAAAGAGCCAGTCCTGCGCAGCGAAGGCGCGGCGCTCGAGGCGCTGTGCGTGGCGTTCGAGCTGCCGGCGCTGGAACAAGAGTTGGCCTCGCTCCCCGCCACTTTTATTTCGCTCGAGTACGGAGAGCGCCTATGCGAAACTTATGAAGCCTATCGGGCCTGCTATCCGAACACGCATGTCGAGCTCGAGGAGCTAATGATGCTTCGTGAGCAGTTGGCCAAGGCCGAGCGGGTCGCGCTCGGCCGGTGTCGCAGTTGCAGATGCCTGATGTTGGTCGATCGATTCAACGGCGTGCGCAGTTGCTGGCACTGCGACCCAAGTGCTTACCGCGAGAAAATCCGCAGCAAAGCCTCGTAGGCCATCAGCGCGAGGCCAAATCCGACGGACATGGTGAGCATCGTCCAAGCGGGGAAGTGCGGCGCATGGACAAGTACGAAGAAAAACGTGGTAAGGACGCCGCCGAGCGCGAGCCCGCCGAACACGAGTGCGACGACGGGCTCCAAGATCACGAGGAGCGTGAAGACGGGTAGCCGCACGAGAAACCATAGTCCTTGAAATAGCATGGCCGTCCATTCTTGCCGCTCGGTATTATCGCCGCGCATGACCCTCTCGCTTTTCGAGGCGAATGCGCTCGAAGATCTCTTCTCGATGCACGGGCACATTCTTAGGCGCATTCACTCCAATGCGTACCTGGTTGCCTTTGACACCCAATACCGTGACCTCGCTGCCTATCATGAGGGTCTCGTTGGGACGGCGGGTCAAGATCAGCATTGTCTTCTCCAATGACTACAAAACGCCCCGACCGGCTCCGGGTTGACTGCTGGCTCTAGTCAAAAATCGCATAAGTCAATTTTCGCATTATATGTGCGTGCTCGCAATTGGGAGCACGCACTTTGAAGACTCTTCGATCTCGCCGTCATCGCGCATTGTGCGCCGCTTTGAAATCCGCCCGACAAGCCGCTTGCCTGTCGCAGGACGAGCTTGCGTCGAGATTGAGGACCTCACAAACTGTCATCGCCCGCATCGAAATCGGCGAGCGTCGGATTGATGTCATCGAGTTCATTGATCTCGCCAAAGCGCTTCGCCTCGATCCGCGCACGATCCTCACCGAACTGATGGACTAAGGGGGTCGCGGATCAGTTTCGCTGAATTCTCCGCGAAACTGGGCTCGCTTTCACCTTGCGGGGCTGGCAACATATACGCATTCGTGACAATTTGACCCTAAACGACCGGAACCACACATGAAGGTCGTTTATGAATCCCGAACAATCCTCGCCCGCGCAGCCGGCATCATCCGCGGCGTCCAATCGCCTTAGTCTCTCGCCTTACGTCAACGAGCAGTTGCCGAACTGGGAAGAACTACTCTCCGCCCACGATGTGGCACGTCTGACTCGCCGGCCTCGCTGGGTACTGGCGAGCTTGGTATTGCTGCGCAGATTTCCGCGAAAGCGGCAATACCACGGGCGCGGCGTGGGCTGGTTGCGATCGGACGTCATTCATTGGTTGTCCAAGGATCTTCGGGCGACCACCTGCCATTCGGCGCCCGCGCAAACCCTTCGCCCGAGAGTTGCTCGCCAAACATCGCTTCCCTTTGAATGTATGCACGCCTGCGTGACGCGCCGAAGCCGGAGCAGGCGCCGCATGCTGATAAAGAACTCACGCCCATGAGTAGCGGCCCCATTCGTTTGCTGCGACTTCCCCAGGTCATCGACGCCACGGGTCTCGGCACGGGTCTCCGCAAGAAGGCGATTTACGCGCTGCAGGCAGAAGGTGACTTTCCGAAGCGCGTGAAAGTCACGGCACATTCGGTCGCCTGGGTGGAAGAAGAAGTGCAGGCGTGGGTCACCGCACGGATAGAGAGGGCTTGCTGCGAGACCGCTGCGCCGGAAACTCAACTCCCACAGGCCACGCGGCGCAAGGAGGGCTGATCCATGATGGATGTGGACACTGAACGGCCCTTCGTCTTGGCACCGGCGCGCTACGTCTTGTTGCCGCTAGCGAATCTAATCACGGGATATTCGGTGAAGGCGATGGAGCGCAAGATCGAACGCGGCGATTGGGTCGAGGGAAAGGTCTGGCGTCGCGCTCCAGACGGTCGGATTCTGGTCGATCTCATCGGTTACCAGAAATGGGTAGAGAATTCATGAGTATTTTGAGACTGGTCGGCAGGCCGATCTGTCCCGCCTTTGGTTGGCGTAGGCTCGCGCCGTCGCGTAAACTGACTAATCCGGCCGCAATCTATCCAGCGCGCCGTTTTTGGGAGAGGTGGCCGAGTGGTCGAAGGCGCGCCCCTGCTAAGGGCGTAGGGATCAAAAGTCCCTCGAGGGTTCGAATCCCTCCCTCTCCGCCATCAAATTCGAAGTTCTCTTGCCTCCTTGCACATGGTAATGAGTTCGCATTACCATGACGTTATTGCGTGCCAGGCAGGTTCCCATGTCCTCGAATCTCGAAGTCGAATCGACGTTGACCGATAAGTATCAGACGACGATCCCGGACCCGATCCGAAAGGCGCTGAGTCTTAAGAAGCGCGACAAGATTCGATTTGCATTGAATTCGGACGGGACAGTCACTTTGAATCGCGCCGATCCGGCCGAAAAGGACGATCTGCCCATCACCGAATTCCTCCAACTCCTGGCCGAGGAGATGGCCACTCATCCGGAGCGCATTCGAGCGTTGAGTCCGGCCTTAGTCAAGCGGGCCCGCGCGCTGACGAAGGGAATGAAGGTGAAGTTGGATTCGCCGTTGGAAGAAGGATAGTCAATGGGCAAGAGAGCAGAACGTAGTGGCGTGAGCCCCTTGGGGAAGGATCGGATTCAGTTCGATTTCGAGTACGAGGGCAGGCGCTATCGACCGACCATTGAGCGGGCACCGAGCGAGGGGAACCTGAACCGCGCGATTAAGCAGCTCGAAGGTATCAAAGAGCGCATCGCCCGCGGGACGTTTTCGTTTACGGAAGAGTTTCCTAAGTATCGATTCATGAAGGATGTGGCGAAAGCAGTTACTCGTGGACCGAGACTCTGCGATCAGGTCTTCGACAACTTCATCCAACATTGCGAATCGCGACTGGCTAAGAAAGACCTGGCCTTCGTAACGGTGTATGGCTACCGGAATGGTCTGGATACTGTCTGGCGCCCGCGGATTGGCAAGAAGGACTTCGAGTCAATCCGCTATTCGGACTTGTCAAAAATCGCCGATGATTTCGTTTGGGCAAAGAAGACGTACAACAACGCCATCAGCGTGATTCGCTGTGCATTTGAATATGGCTACCGGGACTTGCCCGAGAAGAGTAATCCGGCCGAGCGCTTAAAAGCGATGCGGATCACGAACAAGGATCGCGAGCCGGTTGATCCGTTTCCGATCGCGGAAGCAGAGATTTTGATCGCAGCCATTCACCGCGATTGGGGTGAGGCGCAGGGAGACTTTGATGAGTTTCGGTTTTTCACCGGACTTCGGCCGTCGGAGGAGATCGCGCTCGAAGTCGGGGACTGCGATCTCCTCACCGGCAAGGTGAAAATAAACAAAGCACGGGTGATGGGCCGTGACAAGGACCGGACCAAGACGAGCGTAGATCGGACGTTGGAGCTTTGCCCTCGTGCACTTCAGGTGTTGAAACGACAGAAGGCGCTTCGCGAGCGGTTGAAGGCCGCAGGGCTGATCCATCATGAAAAAATGTTCTTCAAGGAAAACGGCGAGGAGATTGTCAATCTCCAATTCGGTTATGAACGCTGGAAGTCAACGCTGACCAAGACCGTCAAAGGAAAGTACCGCGAGCCCTACTGTGCCCGACACTCGTGGGTGAGTTGGATTTTGATGATCGGGAAAAACCTGCTTTGGGCATCCAAGCAAAACGGACACAGCGTGCAGGTTATGTTGGCGGTGTACGCGGCCTGGATGGAGGGCGCCGGGGACGCGGAGATTGCGGCGATCAAAGCGGCCATGGAAGGCGCACCAGCATCCTTGGTAGCGCAACTCGATCACACCAGAGTGGGTGCCGTGGTGCTCCCCTTCACTCCCCCCAAATCCCCGGGAGCTGGCAGTAGGCTGGCAGTAGAGGGGGTATACGATAGCCGTGCGCGTCGTAAGCGCTTGAATGATAGGAGAATTCTCGCGCGAACTGTAAGGGCTTTTGACCCATACGCCCTTAGCAGGGGCGCGCCTTCGACCACTCGGCCATCTCTCCGGACAGGTAAGCCCATTCGCGGAGCGCGGGATGATACCCGCCAGGAGCAGTCCAGGTAAAGCTAAAGGGGTCTAAACGCCCGGGTCAGGCGTTATCAAGCGTCATCGATGATCTTGGCAACCGGAGCGCTGGTTCGGGAGTCTTGCTCTCCCTCGCGCTTGATGCGCTCATAGATCTCTTCGCGGTGTACGGCCACATCCTTGGGTGCATTGACGCCAACTCGGACTTGGTTGCCCTTCACGCCCAGCACGGTCACCGTCACTTCATTGCCGATCATCACGGTCTCGCCGACACGCCTAGTCAATATCAACATAATCGAGCTCCTAGGTTCCCTGGCATTGTAGCGACGACAAAATAGTTGGTTACCGCATCGCCATCAAGCATTCGTTCGAGAATCGAACGGTGGATACCACCTACCACCATGAAGGATTCCTCAACTCAACCGACACCAAGAATACAAGAATCCTAAACACAATTCTTGCTCTTGGAGCCGGAATAAACAATCGTTCAATTAGACAGTCGCGCGCGAATCAGGGTTTCCACTCCAGCGAGCGCTTTCTCCAAATTTTCGGGCTGTGTGCCGCCCGCCTGGGCAAAATCGGCACGGCCTCCGCCCTTGCCGCCGACTTGGGCGGCAACGGCTCCCGCGATCTCGCCGGCCTTCATCCGAGTGAGCAAATCCGCTGAAACACCGGCTACCAACACGACTTTGCCCTCTTGCACGGTCGCCAGCACGATGACCGAACTACCCAGCTTGCTCTTCAACATATCGACCGCATCGCGCAAAGATTTAGCGTCCGCGCCGTCGATTCGAGCAGCCAAAACCTTAATCCCGCCCACGTCCTTTGCCTGAGATGTCAAATCGCCGCCCTGGCCGCTCGCAAGTTTCGATTTGAGCTGCTGAACCTCCTTTTCCAACCTGCGAGAGCGCTCCAGCAGTTCGCGGACTTTCTCGTCCACGTCCTCGCGGCTGCCCCGCAGCATCCCCGCGACGTCGCGCAACACCTGCTCGGTGTGCACGACCCACTCATACGCCATCTGCCCGGTTACGGCCTCGACGCGGCGCACTCCGGCGGCAACTCCCGATTCGCTCAATATCTTGAACAAACCGATGTCACCAGAGCGTTCGACGTGGGTTCCGCCGCAGAGTTCCATCGAAAAATCGCCAATGGTCAATACGCGGACATCGCTCTCGTACTTCTCGCCGAACAACGACATAGCACCCGCGGCGACCGCCTCATCCAGCGCCATCACCTTCGTTTCCACCGGCGTGTTGCCGCGGATCTCCCGATTCACCAGTTCCTCGACCTGTCGAATTTCCGCCACCGACAGCGCCTGGGTGTGCGAAAAATCGAAGCGCAGCCGGTCGGCTGCGACCAGCGAGCCTTTTTGCTCGACGTGCAGTCCAAGCACCTTGCGTAGTGCCGCGTGCAGCAAGTGCGTCGCCGAGTGATTGAGCGCCACCGCGATGCGGCGCTCTTTGTCGACTTGCGCGTCGATCTCATCGCCGACCCGCAACTCGCCGGAGTCGAGCACACCCACATGCGCGAACGATGCGCCGATCTTCTGCGTATCCCGTACGGTGAAGCGCGCCGTCGCTCCGATAAGCACGCCGGCATCGCCGATCTGGCCGCCGCTTTCGGCGTAAAACGGCGTGTGGTCCAGCACCACCTGGCCTTCCTGACCCGGCCGCAATGCAGCGACTTCGGCGCCGTCGAAAATCAGCGCGGTCACGATTCCCTTGTCGGCGAGCCGATCGTAGCCCGAAAAGTCCGTCTTGCCGGACAGCTTCACCGCATCGCGCACTCCTGAACCGAATTTGCTGGCCGCGCGCGCGCGATGGCGCTGCGCATCCATCGCCGCATCGAATCCCGCCTGGTCGATGGTGAGGCCGCGCTCGCGCGCCACGTCCGCGGTCAAATCCAGCGGAAAGCCGTAAGTGTCGTACAACCGGAACACGGTTTCGCCCGGAATCACCGTCGAGGTAAGCTTGGCGGCCTCGGCATCGAGCAGCGCCATGCCGGTGCTCAAAGTCTCGGCGAATCGGATTTCTTCTTGCGCAAGAACTTGAGTGGCGCGCGCCTCGCCGTTCACCAGCTCTGCGTAGTAGCCGCCCATTTCGCGCACCAGGCTCGCCACCAACTTATGGAAGAACGGCTGGGTTTGACCCAATTTGTAGCCGTGACGAATCGCGCGGCGGATGATGCGTCGCAATACATAGCCCCGGCCTTCATTGGACGGCACCACGCCGTCGACGATCAAGAACGTGCAGGCGCGGATATGGTCGGCAATCACCCGTAAACTCGACGATTCCAAATCGTGGGTTCCCGTAATCTCTGCGGCCGAGCGGATCAGCGAGCGGAACAGGTCGATGTCGTAGTTGCTGTGGACGCCTTGCATGACGGCGGCCACGCGCTCCAGTCCCATCCCCGTGTCCACCGAGGGCTTGGGCAAGGGCACCAGCACGCCGTCCGATGAGCGGTCGTATTGCATGAACACGAGGTTCCAGATCTCGACATAGCGGTCGCCGTCTTCATCGGGAGACCCGGGTGGGCCGCCCGGGATTTCCGCGCCATGGTCGTAGAAAATCTCCGTGCACGGTCCGCACGGGCCGGTCTCGCCCATGGACCAAAAATTGGACTTCTCGCCCAAGCGGGTGCAGCGCGTGGGATCAATGCCGATTTCCTCGGTCCAGATGCGCGCCGCTTCGTCGTCCTCCAAGTAAACCGTCACCCACAGCCGATCTTTGGGGATGCCGAGGGTTCCGGTGATGAAGTTCCACGCAAAATGAATGGCTTCGCGTTTGAAATAGTCGCCGAAACTGAAATTACCCAGCATCTCGAAAAAGGTATGGTGTCGGGCCGTGTAGCCGACGTTTTCCAGATCGTTGTGCTTGCCGCCGGCGCGCACGCAGCGTTGCGAGGTGGCCGCGCGCGAATAGTCGCGCGCCTCTTTGCCCAGAAACAGGTCCTTGAACTGCACCATGCCGGCATTGGTGAACAGCAGGGTCGGGTCATTCCCGGGCACGAGCGAACTCGAGGGCAGCACCGCGTGGCCGTTCTTGCGGAAAAATTCCAGAAAACTGCCCCGGATCTCCGAGCTCGTCATCGATTTCAATCTAGCATCGCGTTTCATGGGTGTTCAGTCTGCGTCCAGGTCAATGTCGAAGCCTAAGGCCATCCGTATTTGAGCGCTCGTGAAACCTCGGTAACCTAGGAATCGCGCTTGCCGCTGTTTGTCGGCGTAGTCGCCCGGCAACTGGGCGCCGAATTTCTTTTGCCGCGCTTTTCGCAGTTGCACAATCCAGTCAGGATATGCGTCGAGACATTCCTCGACTAGAGGTCCCTCCAGGCCGTGCCGGCGCAACTCGGCGCGTACGCGGACGGGGCCCTGGCCCCGGGCGGCGTGATAGGCCACGAAATTCTCGGCGTAGCGCCTATCATCGAGCAGTTTTTCGGCACGCAGCGCCTCGACCAGCGGTGCGATGACCGCCGTATCGTAACCCTTCTCGAGCAGCTTGCGGCGTAAATCCCCGGAAGCGTGGTCGCGGCGGGCGAGCGCATCGAGAGCCGCCGCGCGTGCCGCCCGCGCATCGAGAGGCTCAATCTCGCGGCGGACCAGGCGCTATGCCTCTTTGAGGTCGACGCCCCGGTTCATGGTCGCCTTTTCGGGAATCAATTTGGTGCGAATCTGCCCTTCGATATCCTTGGCAATCTCCGGATGCTGCTGCAGGAAGGTACGGGCATTGTCCTTGCCCTGCCCGATGCGCTCACCCTTGTAGCTGTACCAAGAGCCGGACTTTTCCACCAGATTGTGCAGCACGCCCAGCTCGATGAGTTCGCCTTCCTTGGAAATTCCCGTTCCGTACATGATCTCGAACTCGGTCTCACGGAACGGCGGCGCCACTTTGTTCTTGACCACTTTCACCCGGGTCATCGATCCGACCACTTCCTCGCCGTTCTTGATGGCGCCGATGCGCCGGATGTCCATGCGCACCGACGAATAGAACTTCAGGGCGTTGCCGCCGGTGGTGGTTTCGGGATTGCCGAACATGACGCCGATTTTCATGCGGATTTGGTTGATGAAAATCACGATGGTGTTCGAGCGCTTGATGTTGCCGGTCAGTTTGCGCAGCGCCTGCGACATGAGGCGCGCCTGCAACCCCATGTGCTGATCGCCCATCTCGCCTTCGATTTCCGCTTTCGGCGTGAGCGCCGCGACCGAGTCGACCACTACCACGTCGACCGCCCCGGATCTCACCAGCATGTCGGTGATTTCCAGCGCCTGTTCGCCGGTGTCAGGCTGCGATACCAGCAGATCGTTGACCTTGACCCCGAGTTTTTCCGCGTACACCGGATCGAGCGCGTGCTCGGCGTCGACGAACGCCGCCGTGCCGCCGTGGCTTTGTGCCGAGGCGATGATGGCCAGCGTCAGCGTGGTCTTGCCGGAGGACTCCGGTCCGAAGATTTCGATCACCCGGCCCTTCGGAATGCCGCCCACGCCGAGCGCGATGTCCAACCCTAAGGAGCCCGTGGGGATGGAGTCCACTTCGTAGGTGGCGCCGGCGTCGCCCAAGCGCATCACCGAGCCCTTACCAAACTGTTTTTCGATCTGGCTCAGCGCGGCCGCGAGAGCTTTCTTGCGATTCTCTTCCATAGGGAGTCCTCAACAAAGTGTGGCGCTATTATTTCATATTCAGCGCCCAGCGCTCATCTCATATGCACCGAAATCACAGAGATTGCTAAGGTTTTTCCGTTTCATCCAGTAGTGACCAGGTGTCGACTACTGTATAAACCGAGTGCGCGCCGCGGGTATCGGAGCTCACCAGGCTGAATGCACGCGCGCTCCAGCAGATCGGTGACATTGCTTGCAGCACAGGGGCTTGCGCAACCTTCCTCGCGAACGTGACATGCGCGCGCAGCGGCGAAGACTTGAAGCGCGGCGCTGCCTGACTGCTCTGCAGGGCCTGCTGCAGACGCGACCACAACTCGAGCAGCGCCGCCGGATTCTCGCGCGCGGCCGCCACGATTACCTGCGGCTCGCGCCAGTACTCGTAGGCGTCGAAGGTGATCGTGCTGCCCGGCAGCCGCAGCGACGCGCCGATCTGTTGCAATGCTCCGCGTTGCGACACGGCAACATCGCCGACGAAGGCCAGGGTCAGATGATAATTTTGCCCGGGCACGCCCTGGGCGCGGCATTCGGCCGGCAGCGCGGCCGCCGCGAGAGCGAACTGCGTACGGGTGAGCTCATCGGGCCACAGCGCAAAGAACATTCGCACCGGCTTAGCCTCAAACCTTAAGCAGCCCTTGCAGCGCCGCCCGCACTGTCTTGCGGCGCACCGCCTCGCGATCGCCGCGAAACTGCCGCAGTTGCACGGCAACACGAATTCCTCCTCCGCGCCGCTCTGCCCAGCCGAGCCAGACCGTCCCGACCGGCTTGCCCGGCACGGCCCCGCCGGGGCCTGCAATGCCGGTCACCGCCACCGCCACCTGCGCGCGGCTGCGCTTGAGCGCGCCGCCCGCCATGGCCCGAACGGTGGCCTCGCTCACCGCGCCATGCTTCTTCAGTACGGCGCGCGGCACGCAGAGCGTTCGCTGCTTGGCGGGGTCGCTGTAAGTGACCAAACCCTCGAGGAACCACTGCGAGCTGCCGGCGATGTCGGTCAACGCCTTGGCAATCCAACCCCCGGTGCAGGACTCCGCCGTTGCCACCGTGCGCCGGCTCTTTGACAAGTGCCGCCCGACTCGGGCCGCGAGCCGTGCGAGATCAAGATCTGTGCTGCGCATCGATCTATAGTTTCGGCCACGCCAGGTGATCTTTGTTGATGGATGCCAGAGTCGGAGTTCCGGCCTGGCGCATGATGATTTGCAACTCGCGCGTGAAAATGTCGGCGACCGCTTCGACACCGGGCTGGCCGAAGGCGGCGAGCCCCCAGGCCTGCGGCCGCCCGATGCCCACCGCGGTCGCACCCAATGCCAGCGCCTTGAATATATCCGTTCCTCGCCGAATGCCGCCGTCGATGAACACCGGGATCCGCCCGCCCACGGCGGCGACAATCTCCGGCAGACATTCGATGGTCGAGCGCAGCGTTTCCTCGGCTCGTCCGCCGTGATTCGACACCACGATGCCATCGGCGCCGGCGTGCAGTGCCAGGACGGCGTCTTCCGCCGTCACGACGCCCTTGACCATGAATTTGACCGATACCATCTTGCGCAGCCGCTCGAGATAGTCGCCCGACATGTTCAACGGCGTCAGATCAGTGACGTGCGAAACATCGAGTCCCGCGAACAGGGGGGCTCTGCCTACCATGTCGTGTGAGTTCCCGACATGGCATTGGGTGCACACGCGAGTGTCCTGCCGCATGGCCCGAAACAAGGTTTCGGTGTTGCGGCCCGGCAGAACATCGACGGTGAGAACGATGGCATCGCAGCCGGCGTTCTGCGCGCGGCGCACGATGGCTTCAGTCACCTGCCAGTCGTTCGTGGCATACAGCTGCTGCCAAAATGGCGCATTGCGCGCCGCCGCCACTTCTTCGACCGCGCACGACGCTCCGGTCGATAGCATCATGCGAATTTGCCTGCTCGCCGCGGCGCGCGCCACGCCCACCTCGGCGTCAGGATGAAACGCTCGCATGCTCGATACGGCCGAGAAATACACGGGCTGACTCCAGCGCTTGCCGAGAATCATGCGGCTGGTATCGAGCTTGCTGACGTCGACGAAGCGGCGCGAGCGGATCTGGATGTGCGAATACGCCTCATGATTCACGCCGACCGTCCGATCGTCGTCGACTCCCGAGGCGACATAGCCGAAATGCGCCGGCGGCAGTTTGGCCCGCGCCAGGGCTTCGAAATCCGCGATGTTGAACACTTGATCGGCCGTGAGAGCGGTCTCGGCGGCGGCTTCCGGGGCCGCTGCACTCAAGCCTCGCCGCGGCACGCCGAGCAGCGCCGCAGCTCCCGCCATCCCTCCCAGCAGCAAGCGGCGGGTTCGAGAGAGCGAGTCTTGGTGGTGCATGGCGCTTTTCCTTTGTTTTATTTCTCGTCGGCCGCCCCGCTGATAGCAAGAAAGCTCAACTCAGTCAATTCCTCCCGCCGTTTCCACGGCGCCCGCAGTACAGCCGTTCGCCGGCCGCACGCAACATCCACGGTCGCGCACCCGCGTGCGTCATGGTGTCGGCGAACACGGTATTGTCGGCATCGAGCTGACCTGGCTCGAATTGCTGCTCCCGCCGGCCGAATTGAGGGCGGACACCACGTAGTAGTAAGTAGTGCCGTTCGCCAAGCCCGTGTCGATGAAGGACGCCGGGGTCTGGGTGGCAATGATTGCGTACGGACCGCCGCTCGCGGTCGCGCGTTTGACGTGATAGCTGCTGGCCCCGGTGCTCACCGTCCACTTCAGACCGACCTGGGCATTACCCGCAGCGGCCGAAAGCCCTGTCGGCGCCGACGGCGCGATGGCCGCCAAATCCGGCGTGGCCGACGCCTCGGCCGAGGCCGCGCTTTGCTCGGCGCTGTTGACCGCAATCACAACATAGTAGTAAGTCGTGCCGTTGACGACGCCAGTGTCGGTGTAGGAACTGGAACTCGGCGTGCTGATTTGCGTGTACGGACCACCGCTGCTCGCGCTCCGCTCCAAGACATAGCTGGTGGCGTCGGCCGTGGCGCTCCAAGTCAGCGCGATCTGGGCGTTGCCCGCAATTGCCTCCAGACCGGTCGGAGCGCTAGGAGCGTCCGGCGGCGGCGGTGTTGGGGTTGTCGACGGCGGCGTTGCCGGCGGCGGCGTTGTAGGCGTGGAGGAGGTTGTCGGCGTGGAGGAGGTTGTCGGCGTCGTCCCGCTGCCGCCGCAAGCAAACTGCATCAAAGTTAGCAACAAGCCGATC